>Ga0193715_1000284_pt1 | contig 13465 bp, 10 predicted proteins | sample U2m2metaG_FD_143040 | JGI IMG/M metagenome (GOLD analysis project Ga0193715, IMG submission 143040) | Soil microbial communities from a riparian zone of the East river system, Colorado, United States - U2m2 | ecosystem: Environmental > Terrestrial > Soil > Riparian zone | place: USA: East River... | reverse complement strand
TTTTACAGTCATTAATATTATTTAAATCGAAAAAGTCCCAAAAAAATTTTCACGGTAACAACACGCATTCACTTGTATCACTTACTTTTTTCCAAATTCGTTTAGTATCTCTTGAATTTCATTTTCTTTGCCGATTTTGAGAGAGAGCGCACTAATTCTAAACGGCTTGTTACACAATCTGCCCAACTGGACTGAATTACCATCAAAGTGTAACGTTGGTACCCGCGCGGATTTTGCTTCTTCCAAGATTTTAGACTTATTTTTTGGCATCAATGAGTTTGAAAGAACTATGAGTTTTGAGCCCTTGATTGAACCCATTACTTGTCTGGTTCCTATTTTACATTTATTAGAAGTGATTGCTTCTTTAATTGTTTTTTCGAGATTTTTCATTTTCTTCTTTCACACTCATGTAAAGTTCGACCATACCGGTACCAATAGGTACGGTAGCGCCTACTATAACGTTTTCTGTTACGCCTTTAAGGGACTCTATCTGTCCTTCCAATGAAGCTCTTGCAATAGTAGGTACAGTAATTTCAAATGCGGCCCGGGCCAGTACAGATGTTTTGGTTCCAGCAATTCCATGTCTTCCTATTTGCTGCAAATGTCCTTTTGATGTCATAAGATCGGCCACCAACATAATATGCCTCATATCAACTTCCAGACCCTGTTCTTCCAATGTGTTGGTGACTTCTTTAATTAGTGCATTTCTTGCAGCCTCTATTCCAAGTGTCTGCCATACTTCATAGACATTGTTTGTTGTAATCCTTGAAGTATCAATACCGTCTATCGCTATTATCTTGGAAAGATTTGAGCCTGCAGTTTGAATTACCCATTCCTCATTTTGCTTAACAATTGTTACTCTTTCAATGTCTGGGACACCTTTCACTCTTGCGTTTAATAGCTTGTTCTTCATTGTGAGTAACGTCTGCGCGTCCGGTTCTCCTGCAATAGATATTTTTATAATTTTCTTTGCTTCTTGCAAAGTAACGTCGTATTTCTTCTTTGGACCCTTTAGCACCTCCATAATGTCTTCGATAGTGCATCCCCGTTCAGATAATTTGGAATCTGAAATATGGAATGTTAGTATTCCGGAATAATCAGTCTCACTTCTTTCAATTAAATCAGCTACCTTTGTAAATATTATATCCCTTGCAACATTGAGAGCCTTTTCTCTTGATACTTTATGTTCTTCATTCAGATACACATCCATGGTTGGTGTGACCGGCTTTTTCCGCGCATCTACAAGTTCTATTAGCCTAGGCAATCCTAGGGTAACGTTTCTTTCTTTTACACCGGCAAAATGGAATGTTCTTAGTGTCATCTGGGTTCCCGGCTCGCCAATAGATTGAGCTGTTACGACACCTACAGCCTCTCCGGGTTCTACCATCGCCCTGTTGAATAGATCCAGAGTCTTCTTTATCACTTTGTTAGCGCCATCTCGGCTTATTTTGTTTTGACTAAGAGCTAGTAACAACTTTTCTCTAAGTCTTGGGTTAAGATGCTTGGCATGTTTATTTAATATTTCTGAGATCTCTTTTTCTGTTGCTTTTTTGCCTTCGTCAACTAATAATTCGCCTTCGATCAAACGAGAAATATTAACGGCTTCACCATGATCGCTTTTTGCAGGATCTATTCCGTCTTCTCCATAAACAAACTGTATGATATTACCGTGTGGATCTCGTACAGTCTGGTCGTATTCTATCTTCAAATGTTCCAATGCGTTAATGAGTCTTCTTTGCATGTATCCAGATTGTTGAGTTCTTACCGCTGTATCTACTAACCCTTCTCTTCCACCCATTGCGTGGAAGAAAAACTCTAGAGGACTGAGCCCGTCTCTATAATTTGATTTAACAAAACCCTTGGCGTCAGGATTTGCGTCATTTGGTTTGAAATGAGGAAGCGATCTATCTCTATAACCTTTTGTAATCCTTCTGCCTCTAATAGACTGCTGCCCTAGTGCGGCTGTCATCTGACCAATGTTTAGAGTGGAACCTCTTGCTCCAGTTGATGCCATAATGACGCCAGAGTTATCATCTGGGAATGCACGATCCGCAGTTTTGCCTGCTCTATCACGAGCCCTTGAAAGTTCATTTACCACATAGAGTTCTAAGGCTTCAGCAGGTGATAGACCTCTCGTTAATGGTAACGTTTCATCATCGTGTTGTTTTATTAATTCATATACCTTTTCATATGCCTTGAGAATAACATTACTTATCTCATTTCTGGTATCATCTGACAACCACAAGTCAGAGTAGCCGTAGGAAAAGCCATTGTGAGTAATGTATGTTTTTAACACTATCAGAATGGAATCTAAGAATCGTTTTGCTGCCTCATTTCCGTAATCTTTTGCTATTCTGTGTAAAACACTGTCTGGTTCCTCTGCTCCAATTGATGCTTTGTCAATAACACCACTCATTAATTCACCATTTCTTATCACAACATCTTTTCCCTCACCTTTGGATGCCTTGTTCCATTTTGAGGTAATTACGAAATTAAAGTCCTTGGGCAAGAAGAGTGAAAAAAGCTGCTTTCCAGTGTAAATTTTTCTGCCATTATCATGATGTTTTGGTTCAGGTAGTGGTCCTGAATATCCCCCTAGCAAGGCTAGATTTGTGAATTCATCTTCTTTCAAAAATGTCTTGTCCTGTGTAAGGATAAAGGCGCCTGTTATGAAATCCCTAATAGCTCCAATTATTGGTCCTCCATATCTAGGAGAGATTAGCTGATCCTGCACTCTCATCAGCAGCGCAGCCTCTGCGCGGGCTTCCTCACTTTGCGGAACATGAAGGTTCATCTCGTCTCCATCAAAATCTGCGTTATAAGGTGGACAGACAGCAGGATGCAACCTAAATGTTCTATATGGAAGTACTTTAACATAATGAGACATGATGGACATCCTGTGCAACGACGGTTGTCTGTTAAAGATTACTGAATCTCCATCGCGCAGGTGCCTCTCTACAATATAGCCAGGACTTATTGAATCAGCAAGGATATTTCTATCAGTAACGTAATCAAGTCGTATTTTTACGCCATCTGTTCTTATGATATAATTTGCTCCAGGGTATTCATTAGGACCATTGGTTATCATTTTCTTCAAGTCTTCAATGTTCCACTCATTAACCGTTTCAGGTATAGTTAATTTCCTTGCAACATCCACTGGAACCCCTACATCAGAAATGGTTAGATTGGGATCAGGTGATATTACAGTCCTGCTGGAAAAATCAACTCTCTTACCAGATAACGACCCTCTGAAGCGTCCTTCTTTTCCCTTTAATCTTTGTGTCAAAGTTTTCAAGGGCCTACCTGATCGATGATGAGCCTGAGGAATGCCAGAAACTTCATTGTCAAAGTATGTGGTTACATGGTACTGAAGAAGGTCAACAAGGTCCTGGACAATAAGAGGCGGTGTTCCAGCCTCTTTGCTTTCCTTTAATCTTTGATTAACTCTAATAATATCAACCAATTTGTGTGTCAGATCATCCTCCGATCTAATTCCAGTTTCCAAAATAATGGACGGTCTAACAGTAACAGGAGGAACCGGTAAAACTTGCAATACAAACCATTCTGGTCTTGCTGTTTCTGGATCATAGCCTAACAAAACCAAATCATCATTTGGAATATTCATGAGTCGTTCCCGGATGGTTATCGGAAGAAGCCTGTTTTCACCAATTTCAGTTTTTTCTACAAATATGGTAGGTTTTGTAAACACAAGATCATATTGTTCTTTTTGACAGTGTGGGCATATCTTTACTTTTTTTGCCTTTTCAATTATTTCCTCTTTGATATTCTCCAGAGTAATTACTGCATATGCAGCTTTAGTATCTCGAAGTTCCTTGAATTTTGCCAGATCCTCATTTGACAGTTTTATCCTACTGCAAGATCTACAAGAAACAAGCAACAACTTGTGTATATCGTCAACGAAAGCAATGTGAAGAACTGCTTCAGCTAATTCAATGTGGCCAAAATGTCCAGGGCAATTGGCAGAAGTATTTCCACAAGTTCCACACTTCTGTCCGGGTTCAAGTGTACCCAATCTGTTATCCATGAGTCCACCTTGAACTGCCATACCATCTTCATCGTACGTCTCTGGAGCTGTGATTTCAACTACACTGAATTTTCGAATCTCTACAGGAGATAATACACTAAACTTAATACCGCCTAATATTTTTAGGGTATCTTCAACTTCCATAACTATTACACCTTCTCCTTTGGAATCAGTCTTGGAGCTACGTTAAGGCTAATCATTTCCTGCAACAATAGTTTGAATGCGTACGCAATTGCCACTGACGAAATTTTTGCTTTATCGCCGCAGACCCTGCACACATACCTCCTTTGTTTTATATCATAATAGGCAAGCAAGCCGCAGCGCTCGCAAATGTTGACTTCTGCTTTATCAGATTCTTCTAAGAGTCGATCTTTTAGCATCATTGAAGCACCATAGGCTATCAAACAGTCACGTTCCATTTCACCAAATCTAAGACCACCACCTCTGGCACGACCTTCCGTTGGTTGCTTTGTAAGCATTTGAACCTGTCCCCTTGCTCTACTGTGAATCTTGTCGGCAACCATATGGTGAAGTTTTTGGTAGTATACTACACCGACGTAAACTTCTGCATTAAATTTCCGGCCATGTCGTCCGTCATACATTACTTCCTTTCCGGTTGACTTGAAGCCATATTTTTCCAATATTTCTTTGAGATCGTTGACCTTTTCTCCGACAAAAGCAGAACCATCAACTATTTTGCCACGAAGGGCAGAAGATTTACCTGCAAGTGATTCCATGAACTGACCTACAGTCATTCTTGATGGAAAAGCGTGCGGGTTAATCAAAACGTCTGGGACGACACCATCTTCTGTGTATGGAAGGTCTTCCTGTGGAACCAGCATACCTATAACACCTTTTTGTCCGTGTCTTGAAGCAAATTTGTCTCCTATTTCGGGTATTCGCATGTCTCTAACTCTAATCTTGTACATTTTTCCTCCATCTACAGATTGAGTCATTACAACTGAATCTACAACTCCGTTCTCAGAAGGCCTGACACCAATTGATGTGTCCCTTCTGTAAGGACCTTTTACCTCAAACTCTTTGTACTCTTCCATGAACCTTGGTGGAGAAGTACGGCCGATGAGTATGTCTCCTCCATTTACTATTGATTCATGCATAATAGCACCGTCATCTTCAAGTAATCGATAAGATTTTTCACCACGGTATCCCCTGATATTTGCATCAGATGAAGGGATTTCAAACTTGTCTTTCATCCCTCCGGGATATTGTTTTGCTTCTGCCTCATATACTCTGTAAAAGAAAGTTCTGCCAAGACCCCTGTCAACGGATGACTTGTTGAAGACTACTGCGTCTTCGATGTTGTATCCTTCAAATGGTAATACTGTGACAATACAATTTTGTCCCGTTGGACGGTCTTCTAGTCCGAGCAGATTTATTGCTTTTGTTGTGACTACGGGTATTTGCGGATATAACATAAAATGTTGTCTCACATACGTGCTTGCATTCATCAAGGGAGTTGAAAAGCCCAGACTCTGTTTTGCCATTGCACTTTCATAAGTATTTCTTGGAGATTGATTGTGCTCTGGATATGGAATTATTGATGCCCCGACACCAAGTATTGAGGGTGGATATATTTCAAGATGAGTATGATTTTGCTCAAGACTTGCATAGTCCATTGCCACATAGCAATTTTCCTCTTCATTCGCATCTAATAATTCCATCATGCCCATCCATAACAGGTCTGACCACGATTTCATGTTCCTCTTTATAAGGTCAAGAACATCCAGTGTTATTACTGGCGTGCCTTCTTTTACTATTGCAAGTGGCCGGAGTATTCTGCCTGAATTGCAGCTTACATAGAGGCGTTTGGTTGCATTTTCATTATCGTTTGAATAGTAGTAAATTCCAACGTGAGCATGTATTTTCCCAGACCTTCTTAAACTTCGCAGTGTATCGGTAAGGTGTTGGCCGTTGTCATAGTAACCAATCAGGCGCCCATCAACAAATATTCTTGTTCCACTTTTTCTTAAAGCGTCAGAAGCCTCTTCAACTGGATGAGCTCCCAATTCATATAGTTTTTCAATTATCTCTGAAACAGATACGCTTACGGATATTATGGAAGATAGCGCAATGTTTTTTACAAGACCACAGTTTGAGCCTTCAGGAGTCTCTGCTGGACATATCCTACCAAAGTGAGTAGAATGAAGGTCTCTGGCTTCAAAATTGGGTTGACTTCTGCTTAAAGGTGATTGGATTCTGCGAAGATGACTAATAGTGGAAATGTAATTTGTTCTGTCTAGTAATTGGGTAACACCAACCCTGCCCCTTCCCCAATTTCCTGTTGCAATGGCATTATTTAGCTTGTCTGATATTATTCCAGGTCTTACTGCTGCTGCAACGGCATTTATTCCTCTCTTTTGACCAGATCTTTCTAGCTGATATTTCATATCTCTCACAAGATTTCTAAATGCTGTTCGGAAAAGATCTGCCAACATTTGACCTGCGAATTTTATGACTTTATTTCCATAATGGTCTTTATCATCAGACGCTACAAGGCCAAGACGAAGCTCAACTAGTTTGCATGTTGCTTCTCCCAAAAAAAGAGCCTTTTCGTTCCTATTTTCAGGATTCTTTCCAAGGTGTGGTAGCAATCCCCAATCAAGTAATGTTTCTGCTCGTTTTATCTGAAATTCTTCCAGCATACCCGGAGCAATTCTTTTGCTAATGTAAACTATAGCGTCTCTGCTTGTTATAATTTCTCCTGCTTTTTCAAATGATGGTTCTAATTCATCCTGTATGATTGAATTCAGTGATACACCATCAGCGATATCTTTGTCTGATTCAAGCCCCAGAGCCCGAATTAATGTAATAAGTGGAATATCAACAGGTGATCCTGGTATCTTAGCAACAATAGAACCGTCGGGTCTCATTATTAATTCTAATTTAGCACGGTAGCCGACTATAGAAGAATAGACCTTGGCCTTGTAAACCAAATTACCGGTCGTTTCCTCCGTATCGACAATTATCTTGTTGTAAGACAAGTCTTCCAGCCCAATGATAACTCGCTCCGAACCATTAATCACAAAGTAACCGCCAGGATCTTTTGGATCTTCGCCAAGCTCAATAAGCTTAGTATCAGGAAGATTGTGTAGAATACAGGCATTTGACTTTACCATAACTGGAATATCTCCAATATGGATAAATCTTGACTCTAAGATTTTATCATCTTCAACAATACTGCATTCAAGCATAATGGGGGATCCGTAAGTTAAATTGCGCAGTCTAGCTTCGACTGGAGCAACGTGTGTCACTGAACCATCCAATTCCATGATTCTTGGTTGTTGTAACTTTATCTTGCCCAGTCTAATCTTGTACGGATATTCAGCCGTCTCAATTTCTATTTCACCGACTTCATCGATAATACTTTGTAAACCGCGTTCAATAAATTCACCATAGGAATTCAGATGTTGTCTTGCGACGCCTTCCTTTTGTAAAATATTGTGGATAATTGCCCACATATCGAGTGTATTTTGCGACAAGGGTCAATCCTCTACTACGTATCTATAATAAACACTTTCGCCGGCGGTAAATGACGTTCTAGTTATTTTAATAATATCTCCGGGTCTCACATCTAGATCCTCTAATCCCTTATCGTTAATTAATATGTATGGGAGCTGACTAGGTTTTGTATTATACTTTTTTAACACTTCTTCGGCTTCTTTCTTTGACATAATTTCGTGTTTAGGCTGATATACATGATTCGTAATTTTAATATCCTTTTTCTCAGAAGACAAAATGGGAGATTCTTGATTCCAAATCTAATCTCCGTAATAAATACATTCAGATATTCACAGGTTTCAAAGTGGCCAGAATCAATTCCATGTTAATTAATAGAGATCATAGGCCACTATAGGATAAAATGTCCTCACAGGTTAGGATTTAAATTTCATGATGACAAAACGCTCTTCGCGGAGTCCGGCCATAGGTATCTGGTAGCTATAACTTTTCGGCATCTCAATGCTTTCTGCAATTTTCAAGCTGATGTCACTCAGCCCAAGATGCGGGTGATTTTTGACAGAAAAATTACCGTACTATCATATCGCCAGAGCTCAAGGAATTACCAGTGTGTTATTTTTACTCTAGGAAATTTTCAACCAATAATGTCTTATTTTCCTGGTCGACTTGTTGAGTGCAAGTTGCATTTTTAATCGGTTGCATTTTAATAGTGGTCACGTTAATCGTTTCTGAAAAGTAATTATTCTTTGCCATATTGCTAAGTATATTGTGATAGTAATTACTATCAAAAGGAACGTAATTGGCCTCTGTAGTTTGTGTGTTATTTGGAACAGGTTTGAATACAAAAACTATTCCATTATCTGCTTGACTAACTCTGTTATTATTTATTTTATTGTTAATATCCTTCATAACAAATCCATGAGTCACATTTCTTACAGCATTATCATGTATAGAATTATTTGTTATATTGGCAAGATAAGACCCGTCGATACATCTAGAAACTATATTATTGTACGTTCTAGATAAAGGATACATAAAATAGTTCACTAGAGAAATAGAGTGTTTTTTGTTTATCCTTCGTTCTAAAAACAATATTTTATATTGACAAAATTGGCGATAAAATGCTGCTAGCCTTCTTTAGATTTCTCAACTTCGATCTTGCATCTTGTCACTATACCTGCAATAACTCCAAGAGCAGCCAACCATGGTGCCAGAGTCAGAACCGCGACTGCTCCTGCTGTACCCCATGTAACAGGGATGGACAAGAGAAGATTTCCTTTTTCATCCTTTATAACTATCCGCTTTACTCTTGCATCTTGGATTATCTCTTTGACTTTTCCCACAAGACTGCCTGCCGATACATCGTAAACATCTCTAGTGAGCCCTACTTGGGTTCCGCAATTTGAACAAAATCTAGCATCTTGTGATTGCTCTGTACCACAATCCATGCATTTTGCCATCGAGATCTTGAATATATCCTGACTCGATGTCTTTAAATCTTTAGAAATCCCAATTCGCGTGTATGATGAAAAACTTGACATAAAGCAAACAAAATCTGCACTAACTATCAATTAATAAAATATTTAATTCGATCAACTCTATGATATGAATAATTTTGTTTCTAAACTGAATTGTCTACCAGTGTTAGTTTCAGTCTAATGAAAATTGAAATATAGACAGTACTGTACCATCAATATCGTGGATAATAGTGTTGATGACGTAAAGGATAGCTCGAGCAGTACTTCGAGTAATGATGCGAAGCCAATTAATTGTGGTAATAGTTCTGAAAAAAAACAAAGATCTCTTTTTAAACCCATAACAATAATGTTTGTTGCCGTAGCAGTTGTGGTAATTGTAAGTTGTCTGATAGAACAATTTCTCGAGCACCGCTATGGCCCATTCTTGAAGATAGGTGTGGTTGCAGTTATAGGATATTTTGTAATAAACTCCCTTGCAAATGTATTTTACAAGCTTTCATATGATGCGTTGAAGAGCAGTGCGGAGACAATCCGAATTCTTATTAGGATAATTGGTGCTATTATCGTTATTTCCATCATAATTTCATATTTGAGTCAGGATCCTATAATTGCCACATCAATAGGGACAATTACCGCAATTGTAATAGGCTTTGCAAGTCAAAGTGTCCTAGGAAACTTAATTTCGGGACTCTATTTGGCCATTACACGACCTTTTAGAATAGGAGAGAAAGTTACTGTATTTGGTAATACTGGTGTAATTTACGATATTGGATTACTATACAGCAGATTGAGAACTGAGGATGGGGATATCATACTGGCACCGAATACTTCGATGATAACCACTACAATCATTATTCGAAATTCCTAGCTATTTTCCAAAAAATGATCCAAAAGAATCCTTTAGAGCGTCAAATGCATCATCTATTATCCCTGTAGTATTGTGCATTATCCCACTGTCATTAGACAAACCTCCTGTATTCGTATCATTATTTGGGGTAACTAATCCAATGCTATCATTTATCTGTGCCAAGACGGAATGATGCGGAATCGAAAGCTGAAGGGCGATATATATGGAGATTGTCAAGATAAGGGATAACTTGATGTTCCACATATTAGATCAGTTGAAAGGGATGATAATATAGTTTTCATACTCCTTACAGTAAGTGTTTACAGCGATACTAGAATCTATTCTTTCTAAAATAAATTTGAGAATCAATGACCCCTAAAATTAATTACACTTTGGATGACTATCAAAACAACAGGAATTATTCCTGCGGCATAAGTCACTTGTAACTTTATTTTTTTCTCTAATGGCACCTCTGCAAGAAATTATTCTGTTTTGTTATCATGAAGTGTTGATAAATATCGTACTGGTTCGACGGTGTCCCCTGATTCGAATGATTGAATTATTCTACTAACAGTATCCATTTTTACCTTTGCTGGAAGTGTCGTAATTTTTGAATAGATTTTTTTATTTCATTTACTTCGAGTTTGATATGTCTTTTAGAAATGAATTACATGATTCCAAAATGATGTATAATAGCTTTACCAATACCGATGCAAGGAACAATCAATAAGTTAATATGTGAAGATATTGATCAAATCGAAGTTATTACAAGTCCTCAAAATAGAACCTTTATATCTATAGAACAATATCAGCATCTTGATCAAATTACAGATAAACAAGTTACTGATATAATACAAAGAAATTTCGCGTAATCGCAAATTTTGACCAAAGTTTGTTATCTTCGTTACTCCCACAGAAGATAGTAACGATAAGTACCCACAGAAAATCTATTTGTTAACTTATCCCGTCCGTGTCCTTGAGTCAAGCTACTGAATCACTTACAAGTTACTACAATACGTTATTTTTGGGTTTCATAGTTTTTTTCAGTACTTCAATCTTTATTAATCTCGTCAATCTATCATAGGGGCAGTGCAATAATTATGGAGGTTCATCAAGAGAGTAAGACGCCAGCCAGTCTAACACTCACAGATTGGACCAAGAAATTCTGGGAATGGCTCTTTCAACTAAGTGACGAAGCGAATCCAGTGACTGTGGTTGGTCCGTCTAGACCATGGCGTTATGCTGGTCGGCAGCCCACTGAATTCCAAAAAGAATGTATGGAAAAGCATGGAGAGTCTGTATGGTTCATAGCGCCTGCGCCTTATTCTGAACCCAATAGCGTGATACAATTACATATTCCGGTCGGCAATTGGTGGTTCCTAATTGCTCCCGCTACTGCGTGTTCTTCCCAACAGCTTTATCCATCTCTTGACACAATAGATAAAGTTCGTACGCATGTGAAGGAAGATATTAACAAGACGAATGAGCTCTGGACTATATTCGACGGTTTTTCAATTCCCTGGTATTACATAGACAACACGAATAATTTCATCGAGATCAAGGATGTCCCAACAAAAGAATCAAAGAATATGTCACATCAAAATTTAGCAGACATCATACAAACACTTCAGTGTGGTTATTGGAATTTTATCGAGCCGGTCGTACCTGGAGAACATATTTTGACAATTCATTCAAAGTCCTCTATATATCGAGTAGATATAACTTATCAGCTATCTGTAACTGGTCCAGCGAATCCATCAATGAAATAGCAATTTATAGCGGTCATATTAGCATCGGTCTAGAGAAAATAAGTCAAACATTCAACAAGGATCGAACGGTCATATTAGCATCGATCGAACATCCTGTACCATTGCAGAAGCGTTTTAAATTTATTGAATCTTTATCCTTATTTTGGAAACATTTACACTAGGTTGAATTCATAGGGCTTCCAATCATCCTAAAAGACTTTTTTTTATATTGGCTGGTATGCTTTGGGTTGGGTTAACTCGAACTTGTGGATTTACTGAAAGCAGGGTATAACATTCTTCTGTCATATCGGATGGCATGTTCTTTGTACTGGTAATGGAGAAGCACTTTCCAGAAACATCTATTTTTCTTTAGATCGATAATGTTATTACCATAATTAACAAATACGTAGTTCGATAGTATCTGTTTTCAAGATCTTGTTGGTGCAAGTGCATGGTTATGTGGCTACTTGATTCGGTTTGATACTTTTCATCAACTTATATAATATTTACTACAAAAGAAACAGACACGATAAAGAAATAGGGCAGTTGGGCTTGAAATAGATTTTGGACTGCATTAGAATATTTATTTTCCTAAAGACTACCGAACATACTGACATATAAAACACATATTACCTTGTAACGTCATTGTTTTCTCTTTATCCCTTCGAGAAAATTATTGTTTAGGCAGTCGATTATAACGGGAATTAATCCAACACAGACTAGTATTTTACTTAAATAGTACATATAGCATAATTTATTAATGAAGGATGAAAATCCATTAGAAAGTTCATACACAGAACATCTAGAGGAATATGTACAGAAGTATTGGACAAAAATCTTCGAAACACCTAAGAATGAGAACCCTGCTACCGACCCTGACGGAAGCAGACACGACGTGAATACAAATCCAGTCTGTTTGGCATGCGATATGACCGGAAAAGGAAAACCTGTTATCAGAACTTTAGCAAATATTTCTGCTGATAAAAGTATTTTCATTCCAGTGAATGATGTTGGAGTTTCCGAGCGTGAGCTAGACCCAGGTGAAAATGTAAATCATCTAAAGGGACATGCAAAGAAAGATGAGGACTCCGCAACTCATGTAAAACTTACTATAGATGGTAAAGTATATGATCTAAAAGATTTAAAGGATAAACAGTATAGAATCGGTAATCCTATTGGACCCTTTGAAGTTGTGATTCCAGATAATCCACTAGACGGTCTAGAACCGCCTGGTAAGGCCATGGCTGTGGCTGATGGATATTACGTCATTATAAAGCCCCTTGCTCCTGGACAGCATACTATTAAGATTGAAGCGGGAGTAAGCAAACCTCATAGGGAAAAAGAACCATGGGCGCAAGACGTTACATACATCATTAATGTTACATGACTTTTATTAAATTCCTTTTTCATCCATATTGTAGAGAGCAGAGATCAATAGAATAGCACCATGATTTAGGTTATGGGTCGAGATATCAAATTGTTGATCTAATGGAGATTATATGTCTACTGATTTATGTTTCCTATTAACTTAATTTTTGGAAAGCAATTTGCATGCCATAGAACAAGTCAATTTTCCAATAAAGCATCTATTAGATGTCAGTGATAAAACCTAAATAGAAACTTCGGAGTGAATATCTAGATTTTCTAGCGAAAGCATAGCGAGATATAATTAAGTATGAAATAATTTTTATAATCAAAAGTCAATTAATACGATATGAAGTAACTCAATTGTTGATCATAATACATGTATTTTATAGTTAGCACCGGAATTTAGTCTACCAAATTCGCAGGACCCTTCAAAGCGAATGTCATATTTCCCCCTAGGCAAAGGCTTTAAAAATATCCAATATCCATATGCAGATGCCTGTGT
>Ga0193715_1000281_pt1 | contig 13555 bp, 13 predicted proteins | sample U2m2metaG_FD_143040 | JGI IMG/M metagenome (GOLD analysis project Ga0193715, IMG submission 143040) | Soil microbial communities from a riparian zone of the East river system, Colorado, United States - U2m2 | ecosystem: Environmental > Terrestrial > Soil > Riparian zone | place: USA: East River... | reverse complement strand
TCCAACAATCCAGGAGGCCTCATTTAGAGCGTTAAAGAAGGGAATTAATCCGGATATTTGTCTGGATATTGTTAGGGCGACCAGGAAAAGATATCCTGAACTTCCAATAGTCATAATGACATATTCTAATATTCTACAAAAAAAGGGATTCAGAAAGTTCATGGAGATAGCCAAGGAAGCAGGAGTGGATGGCTTTATTCTCCCTGATATGACTATTGAAGAATCCGGGGAGTATCTGGAATATTCAAAGAATCTTGAACTTGCATCGGTATTCTTTGTTGCTCCAAATTCATCAAATTTTAGAATCAAAAGGACTCTTGATGTTTCTACGGGTTTTGTCTATGTTGTGTCTGTGTACGGTACTACGGGTACGAGAAATTCGTTTAATGAATACACTCTTACTGCTATTAGGAACATAAAAAAATTAAGCTCGAACAAGAACAATATTTCTGTAGGTTTTGGAATAAGTCAACCACAACACATAAAACTTATGTCCAAATATGGAGCCGATGCCGTGATTGTTGGTAGCGCAATCATCAAATTGATTGATGATAATAAAGATGACAGTATTGATTGCTTACAAACTAAATTGAAAAAATATATAAAATCATTGAAGGCTGCATGCAAAAATAACAATTGAGTAACAAGATTACTATTTACTTTGTGATAATTCCACTGCTATCTGTTGAAAAGAACATATTATTTAGGCTAACCTGGAATTTCTTGCCAAATCTTTCCACAACAATTTCAAGATCGTCTAACGAATCAGAAATCTGACCATCAGCTAATTTTGCTATTGCTACATGTACAGACTCGTGTGATATCAGCGCATCCATGAAACCTTCAATCTGTTCAAAATCATTTTTCTCGTTTTTAGCACCCTCCTTTGATTGAACGATTAGCATATTTTCACCCTCATAGGTAAAGTAAGCAGGCACATTATCTGTTGCGCAGGAGAAAATAAAATCACTAATTGTCATTTAACTATCTATCTCAAATCTAACCGTATCTACAGTATAAAATATTCTGCATCAGGATGATGAACTACAATAGCAGCAGTAGAGTACTCTGGATTTATCTGACCTGCAGAAGTAAGATCGATTCCACTTGTGGTTGGATCAATTAGTTTCCACACTAAATAATGATGCATAGTGTCCGGGCAACTTGGATATCCCCAACTGTATCTGAGTCCTCTGTTTTTATCAATATTTAGTTCTCTTCTAATTCGATGGTGGACCCATTCTGCCAGAGCTTCTGCTGTTTCTACTGCCAGGCCATGAAGATAATACGCATCGGTATAATTATTGTTTAAATTGAGCTCTTCAATTTTTGATACGGTTTTTTGACCCACAGAGACTACTTGGAATGGAACAACATCGTCTTTCCCAAAATAGTCTGTAATACACAGCCGTTTAGGCTTTGATGATCTTGGAAAGTCAAAAACTACTTGTCCTTTTTTATCTGAATCCACTACAAGTTTGTTACCCTGATTATGACATCTAAAGTAAGAATATACTACACGCGGCGAGAAAAGTTCCTCGTCAATTACTTTTTTCTTCCACTCTGAAAGTAGTGCCTCAGGATCACCAATTTTGGACGCCGATTTACCTCTTATACCCCATGAGAGAACAAAAAGGGATTTTTTATTTAAATACTGCCATACCTCATCAAGGTTAATTTCTGAAGGGCCTAATTTTATTGGTGAATCTAGATATGGTGCGGTTGGTGGGTTTACAGTTTTTACTTTACTACCTAGTGTATCGATATCAGTTTTTACTTGTGTTGTTTTCTTTTCATCAAATTTACTGATTTTATTATTCCATTCCTGAATAAATTTATCTTTTTCAGCAGATCTCAATTTGTTCATTACGTTCAATCCTTCAAATGCAGTTTTGCAATAAAAGACTCCTGGCTTATACACGCCATCTGACTTTGCAATTCTGTTTATGTAATCACTGTTTATGGCTGCACCGCCACATAATGTTGGGATATTGAGATTTAGTTGTCTTGCGTTTTCTATAAAAAACTGCATTTGTTTTGAAGTTGAAACTAGTAATGCAGATAAACCTACAGCGTCGGCTTGTACTTCCTTTATTTTGTCTACAATTTGTTGTATTGGAACCTGTTTACCAAGATCATATACAGTATAACCATTGTTAGAGAAAATTGTTTTTACAAGGTTCTTACCTATATCATGCACGTCACCGTACACCGTACATAAAACAAGTTTGCCTTTGCTTACTCCCTGTTTTTTGACAAGATATTTTTCAAGTTCGGATACTGCAGATTTCATGCACTCTGCAGATTTTAGTACGAAAGGTAAAATCAACTCACCAGCTCCAAACTTGTCACCCACTTCTTTCATTGCCGGAAGTAATACTTCATTTAGGGTTTGGACCGCTGCTTCATGAGATAGCTCGGGGTTTTGCCTTAGCAATTCTTCTTTTTGAATATTTCCCGGTTTTGACTTTAGTTTTTTCTCAAGTTTGTCAGTAATAGATCCCACCACGTCTTCTTCTATTCCATCCTTTACTCGATTTACTATACGATAGTAGCATCGTTTGTCAAAATCCCAATTTTTGTCTATTTCTTCTAATCTTTGTGAATTACTAGTAACAGTCATGTTCTTGTTCTCAAAATAGTATATTAATTCAGAAAGAGCACTAGCATGCCTATTAAAAATAAGATCCTCTGTAAGCTTGAGTTGGTCTTGACTAATTTCTCCTATGGGAATTATATCCTTTGCATTAATAATTACCGTGTCCAGTCCTGCCTTCAATGCGTGATGCAAAAATACCGAATTGATTATTTTTCTTGCACTTACAGGAAGACCAAAACTAATATTGCTTAATCCAAGAGTAGTAAAGCAACCTTCAATTTTCTTCTTGACTGAGGAAATGCCTTTAAGTGTCTCAACTGCAGAATTTGCATATTCTTGCTCACCGGTTGCTAGCGTGAAGGTCAGTACGTCAAATATGTATTGCCATGGTTGTAATCCGTATTTTTTTCCTGTTTCAAAGAGTAATCTTGCTACTTTAATTTTTTCTTCTGATGTCTTGGCCATTCCGTTTGGTCCAATGCACATTGAAATCGATGGAATTCCAAATTTTGCCATAATTGGTGCAAGTAAATGGAATCGAGAACCGTCTCCTTCCAAGTTGATAGAATTAATGATTGGTCTTCCTGGAATTTGGTATATTGCCTCTGTAATCACTTTAGGATCGGTTGAATCAATGACTAAAGGCGCATCGACTTCGAGACTTAATCTTTTCACGAGCTTTTTCATAAATTCGAGCTCGTCGGACCTTTCAGTTGTTGCTACACAAATATCAATGCAATGAGCCCCATCACTTACTTGTTCTCTTCCAAGGTCTATCAGCCCATCAAAGTCATCTGATAACACCAATCTTTTTGCCCTTTTTGAGCCCTGAGTGTTCAGACGCTCTCCAATAATTAAGGGCGGTGGAATCTGAGTTAAATCTACAGCCTTTAATGCTGAGCTAACTCGGGGTACATGTTTCAGGTGCATAGAATTGATATATTCTCAGTTGTTCGCGTGCGAATTATAAGTCATACGTTTTTAAAATTTTTCTGAATTCTCTAACGTGCTCTGGGGTTGTTCCACAACAACCTCCTATCATTCTCACTCTCTTATACTTGTGCAGGAATTCTCCGAGCTGCCCTGACATGTCTTTTGAGGTCATTTTGTAAACCGCCGTACCACCTTCATTAATTGGCATTCCAGCATTTGGCATCACAAGGATTGGTAATTCGTCTTGTTCATCGAGCCATCTGATACTTGATTCCATTTCAGCTGGTCCTGTAGAGCAATTTAGTCCAAAAACTGAAATTCCCATGTCGCTAACTGTTGTATATGCTGACTGGACGTTTGTACCCAGTAACATCTTACCGTATTTGTCCAGGGTTATGTTGGAAATTATAGATACTTTTTTGCCAACTTTTTGCATCGCATTAAATGATCCGGTTATGGCAAGCTTAACTTCTAATATATCTTGACTTGTTTCAATAAGAAGTACATCAGCACCTCCTAATATTAGACCTTGAGCTTGCAAATCAAATGCATCTGTAATTGTATCTAGGCTAATATTTCCCAAGTCAGGATCGTTTGAGCTTGGTAGATAACCTGTAGGCCCCATTGATCCTATAACAAACTTTTTTTCATTTGAAAATTCCTTGGCTATCCTATTTGCAAGTTGTGCGGCAGATTTATTTATTGATACTGTTTGTTCTCCAAATCCGTACTCCTGGAGCTTAATTTGGTTACTACCAAAGGTATTTGTCTCAATGCAGTCTGAACCTGCTTCTAAATAACTCCTATGTATGTTTTCAATCCATTCTGGTCTGGATAGTATAAGCCCGTCATTGAATCCTTCTTTGTTATTTGGAAAATCTTCTGGTTTTGGCTTAAGTTTCTGTATTTCAGTTCCCATAGCACCATCAAAAAGGAGTATGCGTTTGTCGATTTCTTCAATGAAGGATCTTACCATGTTGATCGATTTACTATGATAATCAAGTTTATCTACATATATTGTTTGAGGAATGAAATTGATTTCCATGTGTTAGTTTCATATATTTCCATGAATACTAATGTAGAAAGAGATAGATTGCACAGCTAGTTCATATAAGGAACTATATTAGAAAAAGTTTGGGCCCATAGTTCAGTTTGGATAGAATGGCTGCCTGCGGAGCAGTTGGTCGAGGGTTCAAATCCCTCTGGACCCGTTTGAAAAATCATACTTTTATGCCGTAAATGGATTACAAATGTGAATGCAAAAGCAACAATTTGAAACTTTGACACCTTATGACAATTTTGTTTATGCATTAAAATCAAAAGAATCAAAAGGTCAATATCCACACAGACTTGACAAATTCATTTCCTTTTTAGAGCTAGAAGGAACGTTACTAGAAAAATGCCACAAGCTATACGAACTTGGTAAAGATATCAATTTGTTGCATTTTCGTTTAATACAATTCATAAATGTTCAGAAGGAAAGAATTGACAGAAAAGAGCTGGCTGAAGGAACGCTTTGCAATTATGTTAAAACAATCAAACTATTTTGTAACATGAATGACATCATGATTAACTGGAAGAAAATTGGAAAAGAGGAACAATCAAGAGATGACATTAGAGAAGTAAAAAATAATGATAACTGTAACAGACTTAAGGGCCAAGATAAATGACTATTTCCCAAAAGGGAATGTCAAATCGTCAAATCAGATCTACGGGAGCACTTCTAGGTGCCCTATCATGCTTGGCAGATCATATGTGCAGTAATAGGTAAAACCACCGACAGTATCTGCCTTGAAAGTAAATGTTTTATTCTCACCACCAGCAAGATCGTAATTCATCTTGTAAGGTGACTGCATACTGAATGTGTGCCTATCGCTCGCCTCCTCTGCAGTGTTGTAGAAATGAATTGTAACGTTGTCGCCCTTATGGACTATAATATTGGTTAATGTATACACCGCAACTGAAACACCAAGTTTCTGTTCGTCAGCATTTAGTTCTTGGGTAAAGATATAATATTCATTTGTCTTTAATCCTGGTGCACCAATCTCTGAAACAGATGACTGATTGGAGGCCATTATGACCGTTGGCATTAGAAGCATGAATCCTGAGAAGACTATCAAGACCATGAAGGTGACTTTAATTGAACTTTTTGCGTCTAAAGTGTCTGTTGACATCTTTCCATATATGCATATACGAACATTCTAATAAACATAGTTTTTGTACGAGAATATTGCAAAAAATACTGCTATACATGAATTCGAGCGGAATATTAAGTTAATCATATAGTAAAAGCAAATTATTAAAGATAAAAACTACAAATTAACGAACGTATTATAAGCAAAACGCCGACAATAATCATAAGGATAAGGGAGTAAAATGTCCAAAATGCGATTATTGCGAAAAGCCATTCTACCTCAAAGTTCACTTGGAAACCGTGCACGGAATATTCAATACTTGGAGATACGCTAGTTTAAGAGTCGGTAGATGTACACAGTACCTATACCACGTACCACGTTATATGTCGACCTACCCACACGACCTCTCCAAAATGGACTATTTTGTGGTTAATTCTGACAGCTGCAACTTTGATAGTAGGCCTTATTATCCTGGTTACAAAGTAAATTAAAAAAATGCTTCACAAGTCAAAAAAAGTTTAATAAATTGAACTTGCTGAACGATGTTAATGAATACTAAATTTGCAATCTTTATCGTTATAAGCACTCTAGTCGTTATGGCGCTCTATTGTTCACCTACAAATTTTATATCAGCAGAAACAAACTGTTACACTATTGGTGAGCACTACGTTTGTATTTTTACGAGTAACGCAGTCCAACCCCCAGCAAAGGCTTTAGTTTTTTGTGACAAGGATGGCAAGAATTGCACTGTTACATGGGCGTCTAAAGTAAACCCGGTGACTCCAGATGTTAAGAATGCAATAACGAATGCCCAGACTGCTCTCCTCGCAAAAAGTAACGTCGAAGGTGGTAATTCTCCAACTCCCCCTCAATGTCCAAACACAGGTCCTATACCGCCTAACTGCACGATGAAACCTCCTCTAAAATAGAACGTTTAGGTATTCCTACCTTTTTCCTTCAGTTAATACGAAGGTAGACACCTGAGAAATTAAATTAGTCAATTATTTACTAGATCATTATTCTACCCTCCTCCCCTTGTTGGTGATTTAGACATTAAATTGAATTTTCACCATAATCAAATTATGGGTAGAACAATTCCTTCTTATAGACTTGCATCAGAAAGAGAAAGAAGAAAGTGGAAAATATTTAGACAAGAATTGGATAAAAGCGAAAGAAAGACCTTTGATGAAATGATGTCTTATTCGCGCCTGTATAATACGGCGGGAGTTATGGCTTGCAGACCTGTTCTATTACATCCAGTAATGATGTCTATAATTTTTGAACATTACAAGCAATTAAATAAATAGAAAATGACGCAAATTTATCTTAAACATATATAGTTTTTATTACACATATAGATCAAATGTCAAATCTAGATCAAAATCCAACATCAATCAAATCCGATAATACACCTAAAGAAGTTATTGCTAATACCGCGAGATTTAATAAACAATTTCTTGATAAACAGTTAGGTGGTAACCCTATTACTGTAAGTATAGGCAAAATGTTAACTGTAATGGGTGATCAAGACAACACTATCAGAACGCTATCAATAATTTTAGGACGAGATCATAACGATCAAGGTTTGCATGATATGCATAATGAATTATTTGGAGGCATGCTAGGTCAATCGGGGACAGGTAGAGAGGGTATGGATCTCGTTGGTATTTTAACTAAACTAACTACATTCATACAGGAACAAAATCAACAAATTCAAAGACTTCTTAATGAAATAGAAGAAAAATTTGAGGAGATCAATAGCGAAATACAATCATCATCCAATACTAAATAATTTTTTGTAGGGCATATTTTCTTTGGCCCATAAATGCCCAACCTCTTTCAAAGCGGAGGGCAAGATTATGGTTGGTTGTTAGAGAACAGGTAAGAGTCTTATAAAGTTGAACTTATCCAAAAACTGAATCGTCACTGTCACTTACTGAATCGTTACTTGTTGATTTGGCATTATTATTATTTTTTACTTCTTTTTCTATTGTAAATTTGTCAAGAATTTTACCTTCCTGATTGTCGTAAAAAGTTCCAGTTAATTTGGAATGTGACTTGTCGTTACTAATATTTACATCCAGAAATCCAAAATTCCCCGCAAATTGTTTATCTACAAAGGGAGCCTGTCCTTCGAAAGCATAGAAATTTACTCCTCCAGTTCCAACTATTGCAAACACGATCCCGTCTTTTTGACCATCATAGCCAGTAGTGAGATCATTTGTTACTAGCGGTTCTGAACTGTCAGCAGGATTGTATGTTATAGGATATGTTCTTTGATAATTGTGATTATGTCCACCCAATACCAAATCCACCCCATATTTCTCAAATATTGGATGATAAAGGTCCCGTATTGAAGAATAAGCCTTATGTTCGGAGGGTGAAGTATAAAGGGGTCCATACGAACTAACTATTATCCAATTAACATCTTTATCCTCTGACGCTTTTTTCAAATCATCTAATACAAAATTATATTGCTCTGATCCTTTTTCAAAGTCAGATTCAGCGGCCATGACAAGAAAATGTACATTGTTGTAGTCGTAAGAATAGAACTGTTTTTCCAAACCAAAGCTTTTGAGATATTGATTAGTTTTTGTTTGTCCGTCCTCTACATCATGATATCCAAAAGTCATCATCATCTTGCCTTTAAGTGGGCTCATAATTTCAAACCAACAATCGGCAGTACTATGGTATGAAAGATCTCCTAGTGCAAGAACCAATTCAGGTTCCTGCTTTTGGATATTCGCCACAGTCTTTTGTGTATTTGTTGAACATCCATAATCACCTACTGCAGCAAAATTAAACTCATTCTTCCCATTATTATTTGCACCACCGTAACTATAACCGTCATAAGTACTAGAACCGGCCTTTGACTGTTCCTTATCAGTCACTTCATCCTTGCTTTCCTCGCCCGCCTCTCTTTGTTCTACTAGGCGTTGATTATCCTGATCATTTAGTAATCTGTCTTTTAGATCCTGCAATTTCTTGTTCAGTTCAGCAATTTTTATTTTGTCGACCTCGACATTTTTGTCGAGGTTGGAGTTGAAGTTGAAGTTTAATCCGAAAGGACTAGATTCATCTTCGTCCTTGCCATTATTATCAACCTTAGTTTTGTCCTCTTGCTGCTGTTTTAATATCTCCTGTTTTTCCAAGTTATTATTGCCATTTTGAACGTTCTCATCTTTTTTTTCTGTATTTACATTTGCCTCCTTCTTCTCACCCCCTACATTATCATCCTCGCCTTCTTGTTGATGCTGCTTAAGTGTATCATCTGTATTGTCTAGGAGGCCTTCCCCTAATTTGTCCAATTTCTTATCTAGCCCAATCGAGAGATTATTATTTTGTTCTTTTAGAATGATTCTACTATTATTTATTTCAAGTCCAGGAACATTCTCAAGAATAGGCCCTAGTGAAATACTTTGAGTTTTATAACTTATTGGTATTAGCTGATCCCATTGATGGTAAGTCCAGTTGGCACCTTCCAGAAAGAGCTGAGACGGATCTGAATTCAAAGATTTAGCATAAAGAGAATGCTGCCCTATATTAGGTATGAAAATAAGAAAGACCAACGAAAATCCAATTACAAATTCTATTTTATTCTTCATCATAACCATCGTTTCCCTTGGGTGTTTCGAATCTATAAATATGTTCTGGCTTAAAGTTCTATTCTAGATCCTCGTTATAAAAAGGACTTTCCGCTATATCGTCACTTTTCTGTTCATATATTTATTTCTCATTGGATTCATAACAATGGTTAAATGATAATATTATTTTTGAAAAATTACTTTAAAAGTCCACCTTGAATGGAAAATCAGAGTAACTGACAGGTTTTAATCTTAATTAATTTACATCGCAAAGTTAGTAAAGTAACGAAGATTCTAGTGTTATTTGGTATTTTTGTTGTAAATTTGCTTATTTACTTCTGATAGTAATTGACCAAGTTCTATTGGCTTTCTTAGAAAACAATTTATAATTTCCTTTTTTGTATACTCTTGAAGCAGACTATTATCAATATCATATCCTGTCATTAAAATGGTTCTTGTTGAGGGATTCAAGTCCTTTACCGTTTTTAAAAGTTGTACTCCATTAATCACAGTCATTCTTAAGTCCGAAATCATAACAGAATAGTCTAACTTGTTTATTTTGAGATGTTCTAATGCCAAAATAGGATCTGTAAACACGAAAACATTGATTCCTTTTAATGTATTTAATGCATTGTGGAATAATTGAGTAGTCTTTTGTTAGTCATCCACTACACTGACAATCTTGTTATTTTTAGATATCTTGATTCGAGCTCCTTGTTTTAGGACCAGCGTAAGGATTTTAATTACATGAACTGTAAGATAAATTGTAAAAAATCAAATGAGTTACGGTTCTCTCATTTTCTTCTTTAATTGGGATGTTAAGCAATAAACTTGTCAAGACCACATAAATCAAGATTTAGATGGAACTTATTCGATATAAATAAATTGCTAAACATAAGTAACTGAGAGGATGGCCGAGCAACTAATAACTTATCAAATTGTGATTGCCACATTTCTTATTTTAATTGCACTGTTGTTTTCAATCAGACACAAATATTCCAAGACGAGAAGTCAAACAAGCAATTTACTGTTACTTAAGAAGGCGAAAATCGATTGGATAAAAGCAAATGGTTGAGCTAGGATATGAGAAAATTACGTGTAAGTATTCATCTGGTGTGATACCTACCTAATTCTTTATATTAAATCAGGAAGATTATCTTATTTTACTGTCAAGCGATAAATACGAAGCTCGTTTCTTACTCTTTCGCACAACCTGTATATGGTAACGGGTTTTTCAATTGTCGAGGTTTTTATTACTTCTTTCATATATTTCCGGTACAGGTGTGGGCTACAATTTTCTTATTAGATATACTAAAGGATAGATATAAGTAAATCAACAGTGTTACTAATCTTAATGTGATCTTAGCGCGATAAATAATTAATGTGCCATGTTCGGTTTAGTAGGGAGATTTTAGAATGAGTATTATTCTTTTAAAACCACTTCTAGACTTAATCGAAATTACAAAATCAAAATCTAGTCCATCAAATACAGTCGTATTAACAAACACAATAACTTTGGCGATTACATTGCTGATTCTAAATGGTGGCCGGGGCTAAATGAAAATAGTCATTCTATTAATTTCTATCCTAGCAGTTGCCAGTTTTTCCATAATTCTCTTTGCCGAACTAAATCTAGTGAACCAGAACATGTCCACTCCCAGCACAGGTCAAGATGCGATTAATATCACAAGTGTTGGAAGCAAGAAAAATACAAGCGCAGAATTATCAAACAAACAAATCTCCGAGCTGATAGAAGGCGATGACAATGTTGGTAGAATAGCTAGCATTCCTAAAAAATGCTTAGGCTCAGCTCTCTGTCCCGACTAAATCACACTCCCATCATTATTTTTCTAGTTAATGCTACCTGTTACTTTTTATCGGTTTCTTCAGGTATATCGGCTCCACCTTTTTCAATCTTTGTTCAATTTCGTTTATCATCCAGTCTTGGGAAAGTGTTATCCCAGTTAGTATATCCAATTCAGCTCTATTGACTCCATCAAATGATTCAACCTTTCTGAGAATTGAATCCACTGTGAATATATCCTGACTAAACATTATCAGTACAATCAGGTTATCCGGACTAGTCACAGGTGCTTGAAGTAGCAGGTTTCCTGACAATTCGCGATATATACGCTCTAAAACATATTGATACAGAGTTTCCTTAACAGATATCACAATAACAAATTGTATATACCCTCTTGTAGAGGCAGGATTCACTAGTACAGAAAATTGTACGACATTATTCTCTTTCATCATCTCTAAGCGCCTGCTCACAGTCTTTGCAGAAATTGAAATTTTCCTGGCAATTTCAGAAATGTTCATACGTGGATTTGGTAACAAACATTTAATTATCTTGAAATCTAATTCCTTTGGTCCTTTCTGTACGTGCGGTCGGCTTACAAACATGCTCTGTATGACAGTGGGTTTCAGTGAATCAATTAATAGTGGAATCTTATTTTCAGATCCTGTCTTTACGACCAAAGAAAATACAGAGGTGCCTCCAATCTGCCTAACATGTAAGAATAAATCGCCCAATAGATTAAGACGATTAATAACGTTCTCTGTTAACTCATTATGTCTCATCTTCAAAATACATTCTGTTCCATAACCGAGGACAGCGGGATTTATGTAGACAAAGAACTTTTCGATCACACCTCCAGACACCATTTTTATAATTCTTGCTCTAACACTCTTTGTACTCAAGCCCACAACCGAGCCAATATTTCTGTAAGATACCCTACAATCTTTGGCAAGGACTTGGATAATCCTCAAATCAATTTTATCCAGGATAGGCTGTTTCATGAGTTGTGGATACCAAATAGAGTCGTTTATAAAAGTCTGTTGTCCATATCGTGGAGTAAATTACGTATGAAGGCATTAATTAGGACAAAATATCATGGTGCCTCTGAGTAGTCATATTTCCCTCTCGCTATAGGCCATCAATTCAAAATTCTGCTATTGGAAAATGAAAGGCTTGTTGAATTCAATTTGAATCTCTTTTGTAGGCCTCAAAGACACAGAAGAGACATTTTGTATCTCAAACCTTCCATTATGTGGATTATTAGAGCCTATTTGCTTTAATATTGCTCAGTAATTCAACATTATTGCATTGTGTAATCAGAAGGGAAGGACAGTTTGACAAACAATCAATCTAATGAATATGATAATTCTGCCTTGATAGTAAGAAATCTCTCCAAATATTGGGACTCTCAAGCTGGAAGAGTAATTGGTGTTAGAAACATTACATTTAATGTAAGAAAAGGCGAATTTGTATCGATTGTCGGTCCATCCGGTAGTGGAAAAAGTACATTGCTTAATATGCTAGGGGCTTTGGAAAGGCCAACTAGTGGACAAGTACTAATTAATGGAATTAACATTTTTTCGTTGAATGATTCACAAGCTGCAACAATGAGAAATAAGTGGATAGGATTTATTTTTCAATCTTATAATTTAATCAACAGGACAACCGTATTGAAGAACGTAGAATTCCCAGCTATCATAAGAGGAATGAGCAAAACAGAAAGAAGACTCAGAGCAACGCGGTTACTTAGTTTTCTAGGATTGAAATCCAAATTACAATACAGACCATTTAACTTGAGTGGAGGAGAGCAACAAAGAGTGGCTATAGCTAGGTCCCTTATGAATAATCCTGCGATAATCCTTGCGGATGAGCCCACTGGAAACTTGGATACGAAGACAGGAACAGATGTTTTTGGTTTATTGAAGTTATTGGCAAACAAATTTAAGAGAACTATCATTATGGTAACACATAACACTGATTTAGCAGCAAGCACTGATAGATCTATACATATCAAAGACGGAAGAATTGAAAAACAAGTAGTAAATTTTGCAACATGAATATGTTCTTCCACGAGACAAATGATAACACTGGCTTGCTAAATATTTTCTCTACGGTACTATTTTTGTCTCTACTTTTTACCAGTATTATTCTTGTCCAGAATTCTACAATCATCTCTTTTACCTTTGCAGATTCACATAGGGGACAAGAAAACAAGGAAAAACATGATACCAGTCAAAGCGATCAATCAGAGAATTCTGATAGTGATAAAAAATCAGGAGACAATAATGAACAGTCTTCGGAAGCATCAAATGAAGAACCTCCACAAGGCGATGATCCTCCAATAGGACACAAACCTCCAATAGGACACAAACCTCCGATAGGACACAAACCTCCGATAGAACAGGAACCACCAAGCCCTGTCATTATCACAAATACTGTTACCGCACCTTCTGTGAGTTCAAGTAGCAATGATAAGAATAATGATGATAAAGGAAATGAAGGT
>Ga0193715_1000278_pt1 | contig 13626 bp, 15 predicted proteins | sample U2m2metaG_FD_143040 | JGI IMG/M metagenome (GOLD analysis project Ga0193715, IMG submission 143040) | Soil microbial communities from a riparian zone of the East river system, Colorado, United States - U2m2 | ecosystem: Environmental > Terrestrial > Soil > Riparian zone | place: USA: East River... | reverse complement strand
ATCTCCGCTGATGTGTGCAATCGCACTTGGAGCCGCAAGAGCCCAACGATCGATTTGTTCGATGAGATTCACTCAAAAACCCTGATAAACAAATGGCGGCGTCGAGAAATCGCCACGACCGTACATCGCGATCAAGCCCGCAATAATCGCGAAGTAATACAGAATCAGCAGCGCCCGCCAGAGCGCTGGATGGGCCTTGATCCAGTTCACACGTTCAACTGCACGCGGCTCTCAAGGTCGGCGATAATCTTTCTCGGCGTCTCCCAGTTTTCGCGCTCGAATTCTGCTGGAGAGATTTTGATACCGAATTTCTCCTCGATTCCTATCATCAACTCCACCGTCTTGATAGAGTCCAGAAGCTGGCACTCATAAAGAGGTAGCTCGAGGTTGGTGCGGACCTCGTCGGTTTCGGCGACCGAAGCCACAAGTTGCAATACTTTTTCGTGAAAGCTGTTATTCATGACGGATAAATAGCGAGCCTGCGGCTCGGGTTATAGATCATGACGACTACTCAACTCCTTGGGACGCGTCCATGAAAAAAATCGTCAAGTGCGCGATCGTAAAAGAGCCAACCTTCTTGTGTTAGGTGCGTGTGTTGAGCGTCAAGAAACGTCGGATCCTCGTCGTGGTCTTCGAACTCGATCAGCTCGAAATCGTATCGCTGTGCGAGGGCGCGCATTTTTTCATAATAGTTCTCACGAGCCAAACGAGAATACCCCTGCCGGTCATAAAATCGTCCGTCCATCGGCATGCTAAGAAGAAGTGGGCGGGCGTGAACCTTGGCCAGCGCGCGCAATAACAGCTCTAGGTCGGCCCATTCAGGGGCCACATTCATGCGGCTGAGAAACACCGAGTCAAGACGACCACGCGCCGTTGATTCAACTTTGGCGGGCGCATTTTCGAGTTTGACTCGTGTCCAGATGTTGGGTTCGCTCGATTTTGCGATGGAGATCGGCCGATCCGGCCGTTGTCGCGGTCGTGCCTGAGCAGTATTCGTTACGTACAGAATATGCGCGACGGCAGCGAAGTGGTCCTGCAACTCCAAGCCGGCCGTATATACCTTTCCAAACGGCAAGATCGCGCAGAAAATCAGCCGATCGTACCAGCTCCCGGACGAGAGTCGGCTCAGCGCAAACTTTAGCAAAGGGCTCTTTTCGAGCGTGCCTGGAAACTGCAGCATGCGTGAAGCGATATCTCGCTTGAGTTTGAAATCGACAGCGCTGCCGAACGTCAGTTCGCTCGCCGCCAACAGCGAAAAATTTCCTTCGTACCAATCCATCTTCGTAGCCGGCATCAGAAACCAGGCAGGTGAAAGCGATATTGCAAGCCTTCTGCCGTGCAGGTCGGATCCAAGCGCTGCGATCTTTTGCAGAATAATTAACGACGTAGTGCCAACTGTGCCGACTGGCGAAACTTGAAAGCCTGTGGGCGCGTTTTGAAAGAATTTGCTTGCCCGATCCGGCACTCCAATCACCAACTCGGAGCTGCCGTACAACGGTAAGACCCTCCTCGCATGCGCAGCTGTCCGTTGAAAGACCATACCCTGGTCTTTGAGTTGAAATCGTTTGGATGCAGTCCGCGCAAGGGCGCGTTGTTCAAGATGAATTGCACCCATGCGCGCCACCAACAGGATCGGCGCAGCAACGCCGACGGCGATAACGGCTGAAAACAAATGTGGTGTGCGGATTCGGGCGGAACCCATGCTGACTGCAGACTATGCCCGCCCGTAGCACCCCGCATGTGAGCCCAAGTATGAAGATTGTGTCGGGTGTTACCCTACGCGTCGCTCTAATCAGCTCCGGGGTGCGCGCCCATGAAAGAAATCGTCAAGGGCTCGGTCGTAATAGATCCAGCCTTTCGCAGTCAGGTGACTTTGGTGACGGTAAAGAAAAGCCGGGTCTTCATCATGCCCCTCAAATTCAACCAATCGAAAACGGTACCTCTGTACCAGGGCGCGAAGCTTTACATAATAATCTTCGCGAGCCGAACGCGATACTCCTTTCCGATCGTACAGGTCGCCGGCAATTGGCATAGTAAATAGCAGTGGCGAGGCGTGAACCCTTGCGAGGGTGCGCAAGAGCAATTCCAAATCGATCCAGCCCGTGGAAGCATTCATGCGGCGCCGAAATGCGTCTTCACGACGCTCGATTTTGTCCCTGCTGAGGTTCGAAGCGTTTGTAACCGTGTCCTTATCCGTGATCTTCGTTCCGCCTGCGCTTTCAATAAGCTTTGACCAATCGGGTGTTTCTGGATGAAACAGCGCCGCGGGCTTGATCTTATGCCGAATGTAATTGGACGCCGCAAAATGATCCTGCAACTCAAGTACAGTCGTCTGTGCTTTTCCGATCGGCCAGAGCGCGCAAAAAATGATGCGATCCAGCCAACGGCCAGAAGCGAGCCGTTTCAACGCGAATTCAAGCAACGGGCTATTTTCGAGTGTGCTCGGGCACTTCAGCATTCGTGAAGCAATGTCACGCTTCAGCTCGAAGTCGAGTGTTGTCCCAAACGCCATTTCGCTGGCTGCCATCAGCGAAAAATTTCCTTTATACCCCTGCAGCCGCCCGGGACCCGGGTTTAAAAACCATCCAGGCGAAAGCGAGATAACGACCTTTTTACCGCGCAAGTCCGAGCCAAGCGCGGCGATTTTTTGCAACATGATTAGTGAGTTCGCGCCTCCCGTGCCGACAGGCGAAACTTGGAAACCTGTTGGCGCAGTGCGAAAGAAAATGTGCGCTCTCTCCGGCACCAGGACAGCGGTCAATTCCGAGCTGCCATAAAGCGGTAATACGTAGGGAGCACGCGCGGCCGCGCGTTGAAACGCAAGGCCCTGGTTTTTAAGCGGAAACAACTCGGGAGCGCTCGCGCGAACAGTCGTGCGTTCGAGATGAACCGCCACCCCTTCTGCGCCGAGCAAAACCGCCGCCACCAAGCCGGAAGCGATCAGTCCCGCAAGCAAATGCGGCGTGCCTCGGCTAGGGTGATCACCGACCATGATACCGCGAAGCTATTCCCGCGGCCTGGCGCTGCAATTAAATTTCATTTGCGACGCAGCTCGACGATCGCGAAACGGTTTGAAGGCACCAAAGGACGCCAACCATGCCGGCTACATCGCCCATCTGGTTTTATTTGGATTTGCAGACTCGAGGCCGATACTTTCATATTCTTATGTCGTCCTCTTCACTCTGGCAGCGCTTTCAGCAATACTTCTTGTATTACCGTGACCTTGGTTTTTCTCTCGACATCAGTCGGATGAAATTCCCGGATGATTTGTTCGAGAAAATGCGGCCGAAGATCGACAAAGCGTCTGCCGCCATGCGAGCGCTGGAGGCCGGGGAAATCGCCAATCCGACCGAAAACCGAATGGTTGGACATTATTGGCTACGGAATACCGCACTCGCGCCCACTCCGGAAATTTGCACCGAGATCGAACAGACCATCAAACGCATCAAGGCATTCGCGGCGGACATCCACTCCGGAAAAATCACGGCTGAAGATGGAAAACTCTTTAAGCACGTGTTGCTCATTGGCATTGGCGGCTCGGCGCTCGGACCGCAATTCGTCTCAGACGCTCTCAGATCACGGCGTGATCCAATGGACATCTTTTTTTTCGATAACACAGATCCGGACGGCTTCGACCGTGTGTTCGAGAAGATAAGTGACGAACTGCCGCAGACACTTGTCGTGGTGGTTTCAAAATCTGGCGGGACAAAAGAAACACGAAACGGAATGCTTGAGGCGGAAGCAAAATTCAAAAAAAGTGGGCTGCAATTTAACAAGCATGCAGTGGCCGTAACCGGCGTGGGTAGCGACTTGGACAAGTGCGCAGAAAAGAACGGTTGGCTTACCCGGTTCCCGATGCACGATTGGATCGGTGGCCGCACGTCTGTGATGAGCGCGGTGGGGCTTTTGCCGATGGCTCTGCAAGGTCTTGATATCGATGATTTTCTAGCGGGCGCAGCAGCGATGGATGAGCACACTCGTACACAGAATGTGAGCCAAAATGCAGCGATGCTTCTTGCCCTCATGTGGTATTACGCCGGCAATGGCAAAGGCGACAAGGATATGGTGATCCTTCCCTACAAGGACCGCCTGGCATTGTTTGCGAAATATCTGCAGCAACTGGTGATGGAATCGCTTGGGAAGGAAAAGGATCTCGACGGCAAAATCGTTCATCAGGGGATTGCTGTTTACGGCAACAAGGGATCGACCGACCAACATGCTTACGTGCAACAGTTGCGTGACGGTGTCTTGAATTTTTTCGTCACTTTTATCGAAGTGGACAAGGATCGGCACAACCCGGCGGTCGAAATTGAAGATGGAGTCACAAGTGGCGACTACCTTCACGGGTTTTTGCGCGGGACGCGAAGCGCGCTCTACGAGAGCGGGCGGGAATCAATCACCATGACCATTCCCGAGGCAAATGAATTCAATATCGGCGCATTGATCGCCCTCTATGAGCGCGCGGTGGGCTTTTATGGCTCACTCGTTAACATCAATGCTTATGACCAACCCGGCGTTGAAGCTGGAAAAAAAGCGGCCACAAGATTATTGGAGCTTCAAAAACAGGTGCGCGCGAAATTGACGCGTGGGCCAGGTAAAACGGCCGAAGAGATTGCGCGTTCCATAGACGCAGACCCGGAAGACGTGTTTCACGTGCTACGGCATTTGGCGAACAACGATCGAGATATCCGGGTTTCGCGCGGCGAGGAACCGGCCGACGATCAATTTTCGTACGCCGACTAGGATGCTGAAGACTAAGTCAGAATATGGCGGCGCCGCCTTCTGAAGATCGAAGCGATTCCTTGGACGTTGCCTGGAGCGACGTCGTTCGTTTCATTCGCCAGCTTAGCCACGATCTGCGCAATCATCTAAATGCGATCGAGCTGCAGTCGGTATATATCAGCGAGTTGGCGGGAGAAAACGAACTCAAGGGCGAAATCAAGCGCTTGCGTGGAATGATCTCTGGATTGACCTCCGCCTTACAATCCCTTTCCAAGGCCATTGGTGACGTCAAACCCAATCCCATCCCGTACCGTGCGACGGACTTCGCGGAAGATTTGCGCAAGAAAATTGACCATGATTTCTCCGGGGAAAGCGCGGCAATCACCTGGAACGTTCAGGTCGGGGACGCGATGCTGGATGTTGATCCTCAGCTTTTGCAGGAAGCGCTTAACGAGCTTTTTGCCAACGCCTTCCAGCACACTCGCGGCAAGGCTAATGTTGTTGTGACTGTCAAAATGGAGAATGGCCAATTTCTTTTTATTATGGAGGAGCCAAAAGCCCCACTTGAAGGGACCGCCGACAACTGGGGGTACGAGCCGCTTCGAAAAGTCAGCCCCAACCATTACGGTCTTGGTCTGCACCGCGTTCGCGGTATCGTAGAAGCCCACGGTGGCAAGATGCATGTTCAATATGATCCGAACGCTTCAAAGCTCATGACGACTGTCGCTCTCCCCGTTTCAAGTGGCTCTTCCAAAGATGTTTGAGTCGCGTTATTTCCCACTTGCAACAAACTGGAGTCCGTTGGTCGTGCGCGGTACGAGGGCGGCCGATCAATGAAAACAAATAACCATCGCGTCCTGATCATCGACGACGAACGGCCCGTGCTCATGACGCTCGAAGCGTTGCTGAAACGGCATGGTTATCACGTGGATACAGCATCCACTGCCTCCCAGGGACTCAAGTTATTACGGTCCAAACCTTCGACACTGGTGCTACTCGATCTCCAATTACCTGACGCCGACGGATTGGAGACGCTCGATCAGATCAAAACCGAAGTTCCCCAGACACAGGTCATTATTTTGACAGCGCACGACTCGTTGCACAATGCGATCGAGTCGATCAAACGCGGCGCTTATCATTTTATCAGCAAGCCGTACGCGCCCGAGGAATTGCTCAGCCTCGTGGAGAAAGCATTGGAAAAACAGTTCCTCTTGCGAGAAGCCAAAGACCTTCGACAGAAGACAGAGCAACTCGAACGGCGTCTGGAGATCGCAGAAGCGCGGCCCACGCTGATTTTCAAGAGCAGACCGATGCATGAAATTGAGGAATTGATCAATGCAATGGCGCCGTCAGATGCCAACGCTCTCATCGTGGGTGAGAGCGGCGTCGGCAAGGAGGTAATCGCCAATGCTATTCACGCGCGGAGCCGGCGCGCGGGAAAACCGATGGTGAAGCTCAATTGCGCTGCGTTTCCCCAAACAATGATTGAAGGAGAGCTTTTTGGCTATATGAAGGGGGCGTTCACGGGAGCCATGAAGGATTTCCCCGGAATGATCGCGGCGGCCGATGGTGGCACGCTTTTTCTCGACGAAATATCTGACATGCCGGCGGAGCTGCAGACGCGCTTTTTGCGCGTGCTGCAAGAACGCGAGTATCGGCCGCTCGGAAGCACACAAACCATGAAAGCGGACTTCCGGGCGATCGCTTCGAGCAATCGGCCGGTCCCCCAGGCGCTCGCGGAAAACCGGCTGCGCTCCGATTTGTACTACCGGCTAAACACATTTCAGATTGAGGTGCCGCCACTTCGAAAACGGAAACAGGATATCCCACCGCTGATCGCTGCGTTCGTGAAGCAGTTTGCTCAACAACTCGGCAAACCCGAACCAGACATTTCGCCGGAAGCGTTTCAAAAATTGCTCGATTATTCGTGGCCGGGAAACGTTCGCGAATTACAAAACGCGATCGAATATGCCGTGGTGCTGGCGCGACAGGGAATGATAGACGTGAAAGAGTTGCCGGCAGAAATACAGTTGCCAGCCGTGCTGCAACAAACCGAGCGCGCCGCGCTGCCGCGCACTGGCGTGCAGAGCCTCGACGACGTCGAACGAACTGCCATTATTCAGGCGCTCGCGGAATGCCACGGAAACAAGAAAAAAGCGGCAGAACTTCTCGGTATTCAGCGCCCCACGCTCTACAACAAGATGAAGCGCTACGCGATCGAGCTGTAACAGAGCGCCTGAAAAACTGGCGCGAGTTTAAAAGTTAACTTTGTAACCTTTAATTCGCCTTCTTGATCACGACTTCCAAGCTTAGTTCCTGGAACGCGAGGTGATCGTGGATCAAGCCGAGTAACTCAAGAGTCCGCGCGTCCGGCATATGCGCGCAACGCAGCTCGATCCGCGCCCCTTTACCAGCTAACTCCGGATGCGCTTCCGCCATTTCGCCGTCGAGTATGAATGAAACATATGCATTGAACCGCTCCTGTAACGCGAGCAATTGTTCGTCAGAACCGTTCCACTCGTTAGACTCATTCATCACAAGCACGACTTCGCCAGTTTTCGCATCCTCCGCAATTACATCGATCGTATCTGTTCGATCTTTCATTTTACGTTCGACTTCACTGCTCATTCAGATGGTTCGAATGCCTGCTTGGTTTACTGAATCCTTTCGGAGTTGGACGTTCGGAGCTCGCGACTCGATGTTCAAGCGAAACAAATGTTAAACGACATGCCGACATTGAGATCGGCGATGTCGATGCCTTAGCAACAGAGTATCCAGACATGGCTGCCGAATTGCGCGCATTCCAACAAACCAGGGGCGATTGACCTTAATCGCCTTCGGGCGACCTTTGACACCACCGTGGCCAAAACGAAACGCGCAGGCCAATTGACACTTCTCGGACGAAGCGAAGTGAGAATTCCCGCTTCGCCCACAGAGGCGCGCTTTGAGACCTTCCGGAATCCCGCACCGCGCAGGAATTATCGGATCCATTTTGAAACGGACGATTTCACTTCCGTTTGTCCCGTGACAGGGCAACCCGATTTTGCCAGGGTTGATATTGATTACGTGCCAGACCGTCTCTGCGTGGAGAGTAAGTCTCTCAAGTTTTACCTTGCTTCGTATCGGAATGAGCACGCCTTCAATGAAGCAGTAACCAACCGGATTCTGGATGATTTTGTGAAAGCGTGCGCGCCACGAGAGGCTGTGATTACGGCGCAATTCTCGGCTCGCGGTGGAATCGCACTCACAGTACGCGCCGAGTATCCGGATGCGAAACTGTATAAAGCCCACAGTGATGGTCTGTAGGGGAAGCCGATGGCTTCCCTCGGGAGGACAAGGTCGTGCCCAACAGAAAGACCCAGGGAAATGAAACGCGCAGTCGTTCTCTTGAGCGGCGGAATTGATTCGACAACCACACTGGCCATTGCGCGTGCTGAAGGTTACGAAGTCTATGTGCTTTCGTTCGAATACGGCCAACGTCACCAGATCGAAACGCAAGCCGCGCAACGCGTCGCTAGGTCGCTTGGAGCAAAAGAGCATCGTATCGCAAAGATCGACCTGCGCGTCTTTGGTGGCTCGGCGCTTACTGATGATGTCGATGTGCCTAAACAGCGTTCGGAAACGGAAATCGCGGACGGTATTCCCATCACATATGTCCCGGCTCGCAACACTATCTTTCTGGCTTACGCACTTGCATGGGCGGAAGTGATTTCGGCCAATGATATTTTTATCGGTGTAAATGCCATCGATTACAGCGGCTACCCCGATTGCCGCGCGGAATTCATCGAGGCATTTGAGAGTCTCGCCAGTCTTGCGACAAAAGCCGGCGTCGAAAACAGACGCTTTCATATTCACACGCCGTTAATCAAATTCTCAAAAGCCGAAATCATCCGCAAAGCAGTCGAGCTCGGTGTCGATCTTTCGCTCACTCACAGTTGCTACGATCCCTCGCCGAAAGGTTTCGCCTGCGGCGAGTGCGATTCCTGTCTCTTGCGGCTCAAAGGCTTTCGCGAAGCCGGACTAAAAGATCCCATTCCTTACGCGAAAGGATGAAGCGCCCGTTCCGGATTTTCGAGCTATCCAAAAACGAACAGCGCGTCGTTCTGATCGTAATGTTTGTCCTGCTCGCTCTTGCGTTTATCGGATATGAACGGCGTGTCGGTCACTTGCCGGTTCAGCGAACACCATCGGCGGAAGTGAAATCATCGCCGAGTCCTGTAGAAATCGACGATGAACGCTAAATTTCAATCTTCACGAGGAATGCACATTGCGATCTGCAGGCAGATGCGAACCGTTTTGCACTTGGAGCATTAGCTGGTAACACACAGGAGAGTCGTCAAGTCCAAGTATTTGTCGTTTTTAGTCTTCGTTCAGTCCGGGGATTCGACCGTAGCCGACAAAGACCGGGCTGATCTTTGCGTCGCCGCTGTTGGGTGGCGGTGGCATTTTGAAATCGAAAACGCTGACGCCAAAGCGTTGTTTTCCGTCGTATGTGCGACCGTCGCTTGATCCGATCATGACCCGCTTTTTCGTTCGTTTTTCGCGGCCGAGATAAATCATGGTGTGCGTGATAGGCGGGTCACGATCGATGTTGTAGGTGCCGCTCCAAAACAGTAAATCCCCTGGCTTAAGCGCATCCAACTCGAATGAATCCTCGTGTCGGCTCAAGACCGAATTGAAATTTCCGGCTTTGCGCACCCAGACGTATTGCTGGCTCGAATCGCGTGGCACGTCTTTGAACCCGTTTTCGGTCAGGAGATAATAAATGAACCCGGAGCAATCCATGCCACCATTTGCGGGATCGGCCGAGCCATAGGTGTAACCGAGATTTTCTTTTGTAAGCGCGAGCCCGGCGTCGAGAATCTGGCGCACTTTCGGTGGATAACTGTCGTAACCGGCAATCTCATCGGGAGAAAGAGTAACGTTCGGCGCGCCTTTCTTTTCTGCGCCGGGATGCGGCGAGCGTGAAGAGCTGGGTGTTTCAGTTGGACCCGGAGATGGCGTCTCTTCGGGACTCGGTGTCGGAGATTTCTTTTTGTGTTTTCGTGGCGTCGGGCTCGGAGATGGAGTCGGTGAAACCTTCTTGTGTTTTGGCGAATTTGTTGGCGATGGGCTGGGTGTCGGTTTCTTCGTTGAGGGTTTCCGATGCTTACGTGGAACCGGCGTTGGGCTCGCAAAAATTTTCTTAATCTTTGTGCCTAACGACTCTTCAGCCGAATTCGCATGATGGATCGCGCCAAATATCAGTGCGAATGCCGAGAGCAGTCCGACAAATCTTAAAGCAACCGCGCCTCCCAAAGCGGCGGAGCACCGCCGCATTCCAAAACGCAAGCGCGAAGTGTGAGCCTGCAAGCACGGCCACGTTTTGGAGTGCGACAATGCTTTGCCGCTTTTCATATTGTACAGCAGTCGATCAAGAGCATGAGCAAGAGTAAGAGGCGATTCAGCGGGCGAGCTCCTGAAGAATTGCTTTGTTGAGGCGAATCCCGCCCTCGAAATTTTCGAGAGGAAAATTCTCGTTAGGCGAATGCGCGCGACAATCAGGCAGCGCCAGTCCCATCAGGAGCGTTTCGATGCCCAGGATCCCGCGGAATTGCGAGACGATGGGGATACTTCCGCCTTCACGGATCAGCGCGGGATTGCGGTCGAACGCCTTGCCCAATGCGCGCTGCGCTGCTTTGCCAATTGTTGAATTTGGATCGGTGAGATACCACGGACCGCTGTGGCCGTCGGTGATCTCCATTGTCACGCCTTCAGGCAGATTTTTTTCTAAATGCGCTCTCGCCAGCTTTAGAATTTCATCGCCTTCCTGGTCCGGAACGAGGCGGAATGTCAGTTTCGCCATCGCATGACTGGCGATCACTGTCTTCGTCCCTTGCCCCTGATATCCTCCACCGATTCCATTGATCTCAGCAGTCGGTCGCGCCCAAATCCGCTCGACCGAATTGTAACCAGCCTCACCGAAAAGTTCGGGCACGCCTGTCTCCTCGCGAATGAGTTTGTCGCCGTCGACTGGAAGTTTTCGCCACGCTTCCCGCTCCCATTTTTCCAGCGGCTTAACCCGATCATAGAACCCAGCAATTGCCACGCGGCCTTCACGATCATGAAGTGTGGCGAGCAATTGCGCCAGCGCTGTGATTGGATTTTGGACGGCCCCTCCAAAAATACCGGAGTGCAAATCCATCTTCGGGCCGGTCACTTTAATCTCGAGGGCGGTAACCCCGCGCAGGCCGTAACTCAACGTCGGCACACCTTTCTCAATCATTCCAGTGTCGGAGACCACTGCGACGTCGCTCTTTAGTGCATCGCGATTTTCTTCCAAAAAAGGGCCGAGGTTTCCGCTGCCGATTTCTTCTTCGCCTTCAATCACCAAATGCAGGTTCACTGGCAGGTCGCCATTTTGTTCAATGGTCTCCTGAATGCCGAGTATGTGCGCAAGAATTTGTCCTTTGTTGTCTGTCGCGCCGCGCGCAAAGACATATCCGTTCTTGAGAACAGGCTCGAACGGCGGTGAATCCCAAAGCTCCAGAGGATCGGGCGGCTGCACGTCATAATGCCCGTAAATCAAAACCGTACGGCGGCCAGCTGTATGTTTGTTGCGCGCCCAAACAATCGGATGCCCCTTTGTTGGAACGAGCTGCGTCTCCAAGCCGATGGCAGTGAGCTTGTTCACGAGCCATCGCGCGCACTCTTCCAGCTTTTTTTTGTACTGGTCGTCGGTCGAAACACTCGGGAACCGAAGGAACGAATAATAATCCTCAAGGTAATTATCGCGCATGGCCACAAGCTAATCGGTTTTCGCCGTTTGCCTACGATTTGTGCCGGAGTTGGACGCGAACAAAATACATAATCGACGCGAGCGCGAGCACTATTCCAGTCACCAGAAATTCGCGAACCGTAGCATGGGAGAGAATCCAAAAAATCGCCACGATCGCGAGCGCGGGCACAATTTTCATTCCCGGAAAATTGAAGGGCCGAGCACCGTCGGCTCGCACATCGCGTTGCACGAGAACCCAGCAACTGGCGCAGCAAAGCAAATACATCAACAACACCGCGACGTTGGAAAGCACAGCCAGCTTTTCAAACGTACCGCTAACCGACAGCGCAAAGGCCAGAATCGCGTAAGTAGTGATCGCGACGTCAGGCGATCGATAGCGCGGATGAACATGCGCGAAAAACTGCGGCAACGCGCCATCCCGGCCGAAAGCAAAGATCATACGTGGTGAACTCAAAATGTCGCTCGTCACAAACCCAAATGCGGAGACGGTGGCTCCAACAAGGAGAATCGTGCGGCCTAAACTTTTGCCGCGGATTCTGCGAGAGGCGCGTCAGGATGATTCGCAAGATCGGCGCCGAGGGTGCCTTGGCCGACTACTTGGATGAAGATGTAAATGACCGTCGTAATGACAAGCGCGAGGTAAGCGGAACGGGGAACCGTTCGTGCCGGGTTTTTTACTTCCCCGCTGGGAATCAACGCCACCTCGATTCCGACGAAGGCGAAAATCAACAGGATAACTGCATCGCCTAACGACTTGCTGCCAGGCCAACCGCCCCACGCAAGATTGGGCGGATGAACAAAAAAAATTCCCACGCCAATGAACAGCAAGAGCGGCAGAAGTTTTGTCACCGTGACCACGGTAACCGCACCTGCGCCTTCCCGGACGCCGCGGATATTGATTAGGACAAGTGAACCGTAGACGGCGAGCATAACGATAATGCGCATCACGGGGCTGCCGAGGGATGGAATTACGAGCGCTACTGAATTCGCGAGAACGTTTACCACGCCGGCGACCGCGCCAAGCGCTGTAAGAAAATACAGCATGCCGGCGAGGAATCCGACGTAACGACCAAAGGCGACTTCGACATACGCGTACAGTCCACCGGTCAGGGACACCCGGCTGCCTGCAATTGCGAAGCAAGTGACGAACAACACCATCGCAACTGCGCAACAAACAAATGCGAGTGGAGCAGCGGGTCCCAGTTCTCTCGCAACGGTTGCCGGAATCACAAAAATTCCTGCGCCAATTGGCGAGCTGACAATGTTGGCAGTCAGAGCTGGAATTCCGATGCCGCGGACCAACTGATGATCGACACGCTCTGCTTGTTGTATCGACACCGTCGATCCGTCGGCCATCGGTGCATCCTGCGTGATTCAGTTGTCCAAAGCAAGAGTCCGGCGTACGCTCCGCGCAAAGGGGGCTCGCCAAGTGTCAGTTGTGGAGGCAAAGCGTGGGAGAATCGGATGTCAGGCTGCCAGCTTGATCAGGCCAGCGGGCTGCCAGCCTGCTTTCTCCAGATCCGCCAAGATAGCGCCTTGTCGGCCGAGTCAGCCAAGCTGGCAAAACCTCGGCATCCCCAATATCCTGTGGGTGGTCTGGTCTATAACCCTTCAAATTGTGTGTTTTTCGCTTGTCACCCTCCCACGCGTGCTGTATTGACCTCGTGAGGCCCGAGGTTTGGCCTACCATGCACTTACAATCGCTCGAGCTTCTCGGCTTCAAGTCGTTCGCCGACAAAACGCTCCTTAATTTTCACGAAGGCACGACCGCGATCGTCGGCCCGAACGGTTGCGGAAAATCCAACGTCCTCGACGCCGTACGCTGGGTACTCGGCGAGCAATCTGCAAAGTCTTTGCGCGGCGACGAGATGGCTGACGTGATCTTCGATGGCAGCGACACGCGCAAGCCGGTGGGAGTTGCCGAGGTATCACTGACTTTCACCGATTGCGCTGACGAGCTGGGCATCGACTGGCATGACGTGCGCGTAACTCGTCGTGTCTATCGCGATGGCAATTCCGAATATCTGCTGAACAAAACGGCCTGTCGATTGCGCGATATTCAGAATCTCTTCGCCGACACCGGTATTGGGCGGGCTGCGTACTCAATGATGGAACAGGGCAAGATC
>Ga0193715_1000277_pt1 | contig 13656 bp, 18 predicted proteins | sample U2m2metaG_FD_143040 | JGI IMG/M metagenome (GOLD analysis project Ga0193715, IMG submission 143040) | Soil microbial communities from a riparian zone of the East river system, Colorado, United States - U2m2 | ecosystem: Environmental > Terrestrial > Soil > Riparian zone | place: USA: East River... | reverse complement strand
GATTTGAATATACAACACTATAGGCCTGGTGCTCCTAAGTTTGTTAAACATTCTAATTATCTTTCCTTCCAAGCCATACTTCTTCTTAAGAAGTTGATTTGCCCGTTCTGATTCTGAAGTACTTGCCGTTCTCACCTCACTATCTACCCATATGCCTTTTGGCTGTCCACGAGAATTACATGGAGTTATACGTATATGCGGATTGTTCTTTGCGCGTTTTACTTTCCCAGAATTCATATCAGTTCTAATATATATCGTTGCACCATCTAAGGTAAACCATACTGGCGTTTGTACGGGTTGGCCATTTTTCCTATAGGTCTCTAGATTAATGTACTTTTGATTCAAAAATTGCGATATCTTTCTATTATTATTATTATTGCTGCTCATTTTTATGACCTAATTGACATACTGTCTCAACTATTCTAGAATGACATGGTGTTTCATATCTTTTTCCTACTTCATATTTCACTAGATATTAATGTTGAAACTAACTAATAAAGAAAATATCTTCATAAGGGCTAACTAATGACTTAATAAGAGTATTTCCTTAATAATATAGTGATGTCATTTGGCAGTAGATGTTCTTGGAGCATTGTCAGAGAAACTAAAAAGTCAAGCTAATGATACGCAGAATCTACACAACCTGTTTAAAGAGGTAATCCAGCAATACAAAGAAGAAAAGATAAATGAGAAGGAATTCTTTTCTAATTTTCTGACCTATCTGATTTCTTTTTCTGCTACGAGCTTTCTTACAGTTCGAGTTCTTTTAGAATTAAAATCTGCTATTGAGAAAGGCACATCAATCAAGGATCTAACTGGAGGTACGGCTACACCTTCTTCTTCTACTACTTCTGTTCCGCAGGCTAGTTTTGGAATTAGTGGTTTCATAAACCCTGGTGGAAATGTAGGCGGTGCTGAACGAGAAAGAGATAATGGTGAATATACTTTACCTAAACCACAACAGCAAAGATTGAATAATAATAATAATAATGAACCTACACCAGAGCCCATAATTAAAATGCAGAACCATAAAAAATGTAACGTATGCAGCTCCCAAATTCGAGAAAGAGCTAAGTTCTGTAGTAAATGCGGTAATAGACAGAGTTTAACATGAGTAGAATACTAGGGAACTGCTAATCATTTCTTAGATAACCAGTACTGCATCTCTTCCTCATAGGCCATAGGCCATTACACTGGTAAGATAATCTAAATAAGGTTGCATCTGAAAATGTTAACCATTTAATTAATAGTCGTCATACGAAATACGATGTCGAAAATTAGTCCTGGAAGTGCTCGCAGATGGATCTCAAGACATAAGGCTAAGCCTACATCAGGACTATGTGAGCATTGTAATAACAGACAATACCGGTATTTGGTAAATGTTACAGGCAACTATACCAGAGATTTTACTAACTGGAAATATCTTTGTCTATCTTGTAGGTTTAACCTAACTAGGACATAACTTAGTTTGTAGCTTGAAAGCTATAAAAATCAATGTTGTCTAATAGAAGTCTACATACGGGTAGGGAGGGAAGTATCCCAAAAGCTTTGACATATCTTTTCACTGCTTCCTTTCTTACCAACAATTTGAAATTACTAATAATGACTTTTGACTATAACCGACCATCAGCCGTAGTTATCCTTTCTTCGAGTACAGTACACCCATCAGCCTGGTCTAGTGAGTCCCAAACCATGCCGCATTACTAGTTACTTACTATTTACCTCGTTCGCTATATCATTTGCGCTTTGGTTCAATTGCCGCTGTTTTTCTCTCTATGTAAACAAACGCCAATACAGATAAAATCATGATTGCAAAAGAAAGGATTAGTAATTCTGTAGATACTACTTGACGCCTACTTTTGTGCTAGTGATTTTTTTCCCAAAGTTCTTGGAGAACGTCTTGATAATCACACCTTACAGGTTTTATTCTCTTGTACCTTCGTGTATCTGGATCATAGATCATACTTCTTTTTGCAGTCATTCATTTACCTCCTTTCTGTCGTTATAGAATTGAAGCAATTCGATAATTTTATCGTCGAATGTCTTGCCAATCGAAAAGGCTGCTAACGCATCTCTAACTTCACTCCGTATTATTATTGTTGAAAAGAGAGAATCTTGTTTGTGCTTAAAGTTTAAACTTTCTTTAACCTTTTTGTGTCTCATTGAATCAAGTTCTTCTAATTCCTTTTGGTATTCCATTTACTTAATCAGCACCAAAACAGTAGCTACAAATCCAAATGTCAGCTAGCTTATGGGATTGCTGGCCTTCGCATATTTCTATGTCACACAGTGCACAAAATCTTAAGCCAAGATATTCAATGTCAGTAGTATACGAATTAGCTGGTTGCAACCTACTGGTTTAGATACTCTGTGATATGTTTTAGTAGCGTGTAAAATTCAAGGGTTAATGCCTCAAGACTGGGATTTTCTTGTTTATTGTCTGAAGTAACAGATCTTACCCGATTTGCACCAGTGTTGGTCTCAGTCATTGTTTTAGTTATTGGATTAGGGTAATCGTTAGATTCGGGTATTGGTTTACTACTGCTAGGAGGATTTCCTATGTTGCAGCAATGGATAGTACCGTCTGGATTTAATGGCCTACGTGTGTTTAGCTTATCCCTTGCTATCTTATTCCAGTCGATTGTTTGCTGACAGTCCTTGCATGAGTTACTCATTCTTTGATTTCACCTGCCAGGAATTTCTTTGCAACCTCCAAAATCCTATCTCCTTCCATAAAATTTTCTATATCCGACCATGCTATTGTATTCGAAGTCTGAGAGATGTAAGACTCTGCGAATAGTCTCATTGTCCATTAAGGTGCTACCTCCATTTTTGCAATTGGTAGATTTTTCTTGATTAGGTCTTGCTCTATGTCGCAGTATAATGTCAAGATGTCTTTACGCAGTTGAACCGAATCGTCACCATAGCAATGGCAATGTATTCTCAAACCCTTGGCTGTGCTTTCAAGTTTGATTGATTTTGAATAGATTTGTGGTGGTGGCAATTCATAGCCGTTACCATTGTCTGAGGTCATTACTCTGCCTCCATTTCGTCGTCTTCTGTCTCACGATTGAGACAAGCATTTTCTGTCCATATTGGAGAAAGAAATGACTAATAAAAATATGAAATATCGTGGCATTAAAATGACTATTATAAAGAAATTTGCAGAAGGATATCTAGGCTATAATCTTACTAATACGGAGTTTAATGACATGTTTAATTGGTAGAATCGCATTAATAAGACAAGTCCGTATTTTAGATCACTTGGAGATTTTTTAAGAGATACTTACAAAATGGAAGAAATAAAATGAAGTTAGATCTTAATTCAAAAGAGATATGGACTATTGAAAAGGCTTTATACCTATTAAAAGCAGACTATGAAAAAGATACGTTTTCGCAATATACTGGTTCTGAAAGAACTGAAATGATAGAATTTAATAAAAAGTTGATTATAGACATTGACAATCTCATTAGCAAGACCAAAGGATTGATTGAAGGCATATAGGGAATTTATCAAAATGAAAGAATCTCTATAGTCTGGTGAAAGTGAATATTGTATTTGTGGACACCATGTCAAACAACATTATACAGAAGGCGAAAAAAGGGGTTGTAGGCTATGCAAAGATTGTACTGAGTTTATAGCTGATTCATTCTATGCTGATTCAATGTATGCAGACGAAATATTAGAACGTATCTAAACAAAAAACATAAAGCTAAGAGTAATCTAATGCTTCATAACGTCTGTTCGTGTCACATATGGGGCTGTACCGCTGCACATCCATTAATTGATCAGCTGAGCAGCAGCCCCATTATCTTTTTTTAATCTTTTCCGTATACTTCCTTATGGTCTCCTGCACAAACCATTTCTATAATATTCTCCTTAAAGTACACTCTATAAGCTAATCTACATGAGCTACTAAGTTTAGTAGTAAATACCCTTCCATGTCTCTTGGTTTGGACGTATTCCTTGGCTAATTTCCTTGGATCTTTTGAATTGCCTAGATCTATTACAATACTATCAAAAGTTTTTCGCTCTTCACTAGGTAAATCTTTTAAATATTTTTGGAAGTTTTCTGAGGCACGAATTCGCCACATTTACATACGTCAATCAATTAATGCTTTCGCATTTCTTTAACGAACTCTTCCGCATTAGGATAAGTAATCATTTTAACTCTTCCAGAATCGATACGCCTCAATGCATTAAGCTCTTTGGACGTTAATCCTTGCTCTTCTTCCATTTCTTTTTTGTTTTGACTTAGGTATTCGAGCCAAACTAACATAGCCTCTTCAATTGCTTCAGCCAAGAAACCCCTTTTCATACCCTTAACCTTATACGCTGCTTCACGAAACTTTTTCTCTATATCGTCATTGACTGTTAAGTTGACCTTACCCATTTCAGTAATATCAAATGCTACTTTACTATATAAGAACATTACTACCTATCCACATAACCACAAGCAGGTTAGTACCCAGTGTCTTATTTTAATATACATACTTCCTAAGTCAGACCTTAAGACATACTCCCTTATTGACAGAGATTCGACGATATCACAGTAACGTTCAACGTTGGGAAGAGAGTTGTATTCCTGACCTAGAAGAATATCATAGTGTAGAACATGGGTACAATAGTCGTCTAGACATGAAGAAAAGACGGGAATGGTTCGATTAATTAATTGACTCAAGAGAGAGCAATTCGTATTAATGAGAGAGCAGTCTTACCTCCGGACCTTTCTGAACCCTCACAGGAGCTAGATAATTACCTATCTACACTTAAGGTAGATTGCGCAAAGGAAGAAAAACACATAAATCGATATCGAAGAATGAGAGACACTAGATTACGAAATACACTATCTAAACCCAATATTACAGTAGAACCAATCCAGCAGCACAAAACATGGATGTGTAAGAAGGCAGACAAAACAAATGACTTTAATTTAAATCCATCGGCGCAAGTACAAACGAATGACCCAGCAGAAGGCTCACTAGTAATAGAACAAATCAAAGGTATAATCGTAGTATGTGATTTTTGTGGTCATAGGTGGACTCATCACTCAAAGAACTTAGGAAGACAATACTATACACGATGTGGGATATGCAGACGTAACGTAAGATTGAAGCACTATCAATGACACTACGAAAGACACGTCAAAGGAAGAGAAAAGCAGCAGGACTGATAACAGTAAATGTTGACTAGATAAAAAAAGAAGAGGTGTTGCTCCTTATCCTCCTCCACTACTACCAATAGTCCCATCAGTTGAAAGCTTCATTACTGGTCCAAACGTAGCTCCCATGTCAGTGCTAGTCCTAAGAAGTGGTTCCTCACTAGTCGCGTTACGGTCCCACCACGTGACAAATACTCTATCTCCAGATGCGTCTATGTGTGCATCTTGGGATTCAGCCCTAGTAGAATTACTTAGATTTATCTTATCTCCAAATGTCTTACCTCCATCTGTAGATGCTCTAAACATTACTTCATCATTTCCTGTTTTGTTAGTCCACCATGTTATGTAGATGTTGTCTCCAGACGTAGCTATTGGGGCGTTTCTAGCAGCTTGTGGGTCTTGGCCACGTGCGCCTGCATATGCTGTTTGTTGTTGTAGTAATGGAGTTACTCCAATTCCAATTATTGTTGATACAAGAGCTATCATTACAATGGCTCCTAAACCTAATTTTCTATTATTCATCAGGTTCTATAGGAATAATCATTAGTATATAAGCAAAAATTTCTACTGACTAGGAGGGTGTATTTTTTGGTAGGAAAAAGAAACGAGTCTAATACCAGGCCGGTATCTTGAAATATTTTCAAACCTTTATAGATTACATTTTTGATAACAAGTCTGCTTTGAGTTTTTGGAATTCCTCGTCAGATAATATTCCTTTTTGGTGCAGATCAGCATATTTCTGCAACTTCTGAGTGACATCTTCCTGCTGTGACTGGGGTTGGGATTGAGGTTGTTGTTTTTGTTGCTGCATGGCTTCTATTTGCCTTTGCTGTGCTTCTATCTGTTGTTGTGATGCTTGTTGTTGAGCTTGTGCTGCCTGTGCCTGTTGGTTCGCCTTAGCACCAGCGCGACCTTTTGCTACGCTTGCTCCTACAGCTGCTGCAGCCCATCTTCCTCTCATAACCTTCAATAGAGTATATGTAGTTATTATACTTTCAAAAAGGGAATTTCGGTAGGTTAGCTTAGCAATAAACATATGTGCTCATACTCTCTCTAGCTAGTGTCTATGACCCTTAACCTCTTAGTGCCTTAACCTCTTAATGCCTTTAGTGTTCATGTATATACAATGGATATACTAATGGATATAACAGAGATACTAACAAGACGCCTTTACTTAGTAGCTAACTAGGACTCACATACCTTATGTTATCTAGTATCTCTGTAATAGTGTAGTCGTGTCATGCTCTTATGTAGCTATGTTCATAGCTTGGGCTTACATGCGTGCGTACTAAACCCTAGTGGTACAATAGCATAGTGAGTGTGTGTATACTACATATGCTTAACGTATAAGGGTAAGGGTTATGCGGTTACCGCATAGCCTGTCTCACTACCTGCACCAGGCCGCATCTCTGCGTATGTGCTTTACTGCTAGCTCTTGTGTGTTGCTGATCCTGGTTACCTTACTCCTAGTGTGTTAGTGTCTCTTCTTGTATGTGGTTCCTGCTTGGTGTGTAGTCTCTATTGTTGTATACGTCCTTCCTTAGTTATTGTTGTTTGCTTACTTGCTGATCCTAGTTTGATTGTCTTTCTTATGATTGTGTTGGTGTTTACTGTTTCATATTACGATTGAATTATGATTGCGTCCTGTTTGCTTCTTGATTGATATGGATCACATGATAGTTCTTTTATACTTGATATATATTCTATACCTACTATACATGAAAGACATAGAACTCAGAAAGGTGCAACAAAACTCTAAGGGTCATTCTTTGCAATTGAATTTACCAAAGTCTTTTGAAAGAATAGTCAATTTACAAAAGGGAGATTATTTACAATGCAAAACAATGAATCTGAAATCGGGTAAAAACATTTTGTTAGTTGAGAAATTATTAGCTAATTCTACAGAATTAGGAGTTACAACTTGATCAGCAAGAGGGATTTGATTGCTAGAGGAGAAGCAGCAAAAGAACAAAAGATTGGTCCAGAGCTGCAAAAGATGCATGAAATATTTGGTGATCCTAATGCTAATTGTGGAGCAGCTGCACAATATGAAGATGGTACTTGTAGTAAAATAGTTTATGACCCTGCGAAGATGTCATTTGGGAAACGAACTGGAGTAGACTTCTCTTCGACAGAACCAATAAAAGATTATCCTACTCAAGCAGAAAAGCAAGCTGCACGAGTACTAGACTTTACGCATATCCTCAATAATAGGAGGTTCAAACCATGAGTAGCAGCGAGGAAGAGGTAAGGGCTGCATTGGAAGGTAAGCCATTGAAGAGTATCATTTTACCACAAAATAGCAATGATATTGATCAAGGGTCTAGTAGTTCAAATGAGAAGATAGGAGAAAAGAATTTAGACAAAGAAAAAAGATTAGCAAGAGCTGAATACTTAATTGAAAGAGACAAGAAAATGCAGTATGGAGATAAACAAGCTATCGATGAATACGTGAAAGAAGCAGCAGAAATAAGACAGAGGCTAGAAGAACAAAAATATAGACAAAGATTAGAATATGATTTACTTCAGGAAGAAAAGAAACGAGTAGCAATAGAATCCAGGATTACACCGGAGGATAGACAAAAAGAAGCAGAAGATATACAGAAATTAGAAAGGAAGAGAAATAAGGAAATAGCTAACGTATATGATTACTTTAATTGTAGTCAAGAGTTTTGGGAAGAGTATCAAAAGATTGGACACACAGCAGACGAATCCCCTGCAGGTGCATTGATTACACAAGCTGATAATGGTACATGGGCTTGTGCTTGTGATATACACAGATATCAAAAAGTATTAGAAATGCCTGACGGGTCACTAGGAGCTAGTAGTTTCACACTTGAACCAGTCGAAGACCATTTCAGAAAAGACCCTAAAGCTCATCTAGAAGCATTGATTGAAATTGTTAATAACAAATATGGAGTAAAAATTAATGAAAGAAAAGACGAAACGCTTGAAGATCCTGATATTAAATTAAAGAGAGAGATTAGAGATATAGACAATATCCCTACAAGGCCAGGTGGAGATGTGATCTACTCAGCTAGAAAAATAACAAAAGGTGATTAAGGGTTATCATCCACAATAAGGATTCTTTTGTATAGACGGGGATCCGTTTGACTCAAATCCTTCCTCGAATAGATGTTTGTACCTGCCTCCTACATCTCATTTAGTCTTTTTGACAAATCTCTAGACACAGCCCCGTAGATAAGACACATCTCAGATACTAATTTAAGAGGAAGGAAAAATTCTTAATAACTAAGGATTCTAAGCAATATGCAATATATAAATACGCATGTTATCTGATGATGAAATAAGAAGAAATATAACGGATTTAGCTAATGGCTGGGAATTAAAAGATGGAAAGATTGTCAAATCATTTCAATTCTCTAGTTTTATGAAAGCTATTGAATTTGTGAGTGAAATTGCAAAGGTTTCTGAGAGACTTAACCATCATCCAATTATTACAATTAACTGGAAGACAGTTAAACTCTCTCTAAAGTCATTTGATGTTGACGCAATAACCGAGCGAGATATTACTCTTGCAAAGGAAATAGACGAATTAGTTAACAAAAAAATTAACAAGAAATAGTATTAAAAAACAGATCCACAGCGTTATAGAGTACAAATGTGTTTAGACAATAGGTAACAGTATCAACTCGACTGAAAAGCTAGAAGCGATTTTCTATCCTTTCAGAGGATGTACTAGTAGATTGGATATACTGCATAGATGATAAAGATCGTCTAACATCTTGCTTTTCCTCCACTCTTTTTCTTGTTCTAAGCTTAATCTTATATTTCAAACTTCGTGGCTTTGTCCTTAATCTATAACCGCAACAGGGACAAAACAATGAATCCCATCTCATATACAGCTCACATATCTGACAACGTTTCTGTCCATTAGCATAACGACCAGTAGCTAATGGTTTTTGTGCTCTATGACGTATACATATGCCTTTACAAGTCATCTTATTTCTTTTATATTCTTGAGAGTGGTTGTCTGATTTTATACTTTTCATATAGAAAAATAGATAGATTGGTGAATTTCTTTTATGCTTTGTCTAAAGATATTTTATAACAATAGGAATAAATATTTCTTAATTTTTTAAATAGTGCAAGTAGACTGATCTTATCTCTCCCAGTTTTTCAAATGGTTAATATTATGAATTTTGGCTTAGCTTGCCAGAATTGGAACAATATAACATCCTAAATCAGATACGCTTGACTGCATTATCTACTAATAAATATGTAAATTTTGCAGTAGTAGTAGTTGACAGCAAAGCAAAATTGATTGGACGAAGGTAACGTAGCTGTAACGTGGTGGGAGCGAAATGCAACAAGCAATGAACCAGTATTAAGAATTAGCAATGATAACGTAACTATTGTAGGATGATAAGAATAGAAAAATTAGTTAAAAGGGAAATCAACCTTTGTTATTTGTCATAGCATTTATTTCATAATGTTCTTGTCGTTGTGTTTGCAATAATAATAATAATTATTATCATTATCAACTTCAGATAGAATGTGGTGCAATTCTCGTTCTTCTTTAGTACTCTTTTGCTGATTCTTCCATTCTCTTGAAATCCATAGAAGAGTAGATAATGTGTATACTGGGATGAAGTCGCCTACGAATGGAATAAACTCAATCATGTTTATAGCAGTTGATGTTTTACTTTTTGTAATGCTAAATAATATATTGACTGTGATCACATCAAAGATATCTCCAATAACTGGAAGACCAAACAAGGGAGCTGCAAAATAATCAAGCGCATCAGCTATCATGGATATGCCCAATGCTGAAGCTGCCTTAAATTTGAAGACAGAGTTACTGAAAACCGTATGTTCTTTATTTATCCTATCTGTTCTCACAGTATTTTATTAGCACAAAAAACTTTATAAACGTATCACTAGCGATATTGTCCACTAAACGTATCGCTACTACTGACTGTTTACTCAGCTTTATGCATTGTTAGGCTTCAATGGATCATTTTTTTTGTCATCGAAAAGAGAAGAACTGATTTTGCAATGTATCTTTCACGAACATGTCTACAACTTAGCTACTAGTTTCCGATACATTTTCAAGTATTTTACTTATATCTTGCTTCCTTTGTAATATCTCCTTCCAAGGGTCACCTGATTTTTTAACAATATCAAAAGCATTTAAAATTGTAAAATCTGTTGGATATATGCTTGACAAGTCTTTCCATGTGACTGGCATAGATATAGTAGCTGAATTTGTAGGCCTTGCAGAAAAGATAGATGCGATTGTTTTTCCCATTGCATTTTGATTATGATCAAAGAAAACTTTTCCAACTCTTTTAGTAATATTCCAATCCATGGTTATTTTTTTAGGATGTCTTGCACAGAGTATTTTTCCAATAGTTTCAGCAAATGCTCTTGTTTGCTCATATGTATATGATAGAGCAACAGGAACAAAGATATGCAAACCTGTTTTTCCAGATGTTTTTACATAGGATCTTATCTTTAATTTATCCAACAGATCTTTTATATCATATGCAACATCAACTGTAGCTTTAAACGCTCTGACGTTATATTCCGGTTCCTTTTCTCCCCTTTTTTCCTTGCCAGAATAAATATAAGGATCCAGATCAAAGACTATGAAATCAGGTGTGTTCAAGCCGCATTTTTCTTCATCAACTGGATTATTCTTGCATGCATCTGAATCTCTAACTCTACTATACCATGGATGCATCTCTATACATCCAAGATTTGCTAACCAAAGAAGGGTATCCTTGTTATTACAAACAATGTAGTTAACAATACCACCTTTGGATTTGGAATATACCTTTACAGTTTGTACAAAATCTGGTTTTTCCTTATCCCAATTCTTATGATAGAAATGCTTCCCTTTTATTCCATCAGGATATCTGCTTAGAGATAAGGGCCTATCCTTTAGATAAGGCAAAAGATATTCGCTAATTTTGTTATAGTATTCAATCAAAACCTTTTTGGTCAGTTGTGGATGGTTCTCACTCTTATCCCAGAATACTTTGTCAAGGTTAGAAAAAAAAGAACTAGAGGAGGACGGCATGCTAGCCCCAGAACCGTCAGATGAACGTGTTTCAGAAGCTTCTGGAGTATTGGATTGTTCTTTTTCTCCCCCTTCTCGTAGAAGCTCCTTTTTTTCATCTTTTAAACCTACTATCTCTTCGGTGCTCTTTTCTTCTTCAATAACACATTCTTCAGGCTTTTTATCTTCTCTAAATCTAAGAAATATAGGGGACCTCATAATCTTTTCCTGTGTCCAATCACTGAACTTCACCTCTGCTACAAGTTTAGGTTCAACCCAAACCGGATCTCGATTAGTATAGGGTATATAATCAACAGGACATTTTTCAATCTTCAATTGTTGTAGTTTATTGTATATATCGTTAAGCTGGGCAAAGTCAAATCCACTTCCAGTATGACCAATAAATCTTAATTTTTTATCATAATAAACTGCTAAAAGCAGAGAACCAAAGTAATTTTTTCTATTTCCTTCTCCTCTAGTATATCCTATCACTACACAGTCTTGGGTTTTTATAGTCTTAATTTTTAACCAGTCTCTTGATCTTGTACCTTGCAAATATCTGCTAGACTTGTTCTTTGCCACTACCCCTTCCAAGTTCATGGCCTTGACATTATCAAAAACCTTTTCGCCCATTTCCTCAATGAAATCTGAAATCAGTACTTTGATATTTTTGTTAACCACCTGAGAAAGAATACTCCTTCTCTGAAGAAAGTCGAATCTCTGTAAGTTTTTCCCATCCAAATAAAGAATATCAAAAATATAGTATGTTGCAGGTATCTCTCGAGACAGCTTTTCGATATCAGCTTTATTATCTACGTTCATTCTCCTCTGATGGTTTTGAAAACTGGGCATGCCCTCTTTATCTAATACTACAATCTCTCCGTCTAATACGATCGACTCTTGGCATTTTATTGTTGAATTTAGTGGTTCTATTAGCTCGGGATATCTGTGAGTAATGGTTTTGTCACTCCTAGATTTAATTTCCAATATTCGTTTTGTTTTGTGCAAAAAGAATATAGATCGCACTCCATCCCATTTTATTTCAAAAACCCAGTGTTTGTCAGTAAGGGTTTGTCTATTGCTGTAGCTAACATTGGTTTTATTTTTTTTGGAAATGCTTCACTGACAACTCCTTTCCTTTCTTTTAGAGCTGCTACTCTTCTTATTGGAGACCTATCTTTTCTGTCATTGTCATTATTACTACTAGTATTCTCTGTCTTTGCTTTGTCTTCTTTACCATTTTCCAAATCTTGATTTGTTCTACCAGTTAGAACTGACTCAGGTCTTGTTATGGTCAAGTCTTCTTCAGATTTAAATTCATCATCTCCTTTAATCAAAAGCCATTGATTTGCTCTTGTTATTTTTATCAACGAAAACCTTCCTTTTAATTTTTGGCCAAATAATGTGAAGGTTATTTTGCCCTTGATAAACTGATCAGAGATTTCTTGCTCTGAAGTGTAATTGCCTGTATCCCAAACAATTACAGTTCCTGCCCCGTAGCTTCCTTCTGGAATTATTCCTTCAAAAAGCAAATACTCTAAAGGATGATCTTCAGTTAACACTGCTAGCCTCTTGACCTTGGGATCAAGAGAAATCCCTTTAGGCACAGCCCAGGACTTTAATACACCTTCTTCTGTTTCTAGTCTGAAATCATAGTGTAATCTGCTGGCATCATGTTTCTGTACGACGAACCTCAAAGGACGAGTATCAACTTCGGATTGATCCATATTTCCTTCAGGTTCTGGTGTCTTGGAAAAATTTCGCTTCTTATTATATTTCTCTAACATATCATTTTATCACACTTAGTTTGAGCGTTAGCATGAGAGTACTAGTAATTGTGAGAGCAGCACTTCTTACTATAACTACTGGATCAACCGGTAATAAAAAAGGGGTAACTAGTTTTAAAGGTATGTTGGCAAGATTGATCTGAACAATCCCTTGGTTCAATTTAGTGTGAATCTGCCAGGATACATATTGGTAATCAAACCAACCGAGATTATCTCATGGGATTTTACGAAGAGTTCCTCCCTTTGATCAATGAAAACGCTCAATCTCAACCATCGATAAAATTTAACCAAAAAAAGGCTGAAAGTGTAGTCTGCGTCGAAGTAGAATCTCATTACTGCTATTGATTACGTCAAGTCTATCTTTCCAAACCGACTCTTCTAAACCTATCATTTTTCTAACCATATTAGCAGTACCAGGACCAAAACCAGCATAACGGTTATTTGCTGCTATTGCAAGATTAACTTTATGTTCTCCCACTGCTTTGATTAGGCATCCTATAAAAAGTAGAATCAATTTCCATGAAATCGAAAACCTTACTATTGTAGCTCAGCCACTGAGAATTTTCAATATTCGACGGATAGAACAGCCCTTGCCAAGCTGAATAACTCCATCCAGAACAACCTATGTAGTTTTGCAATGTAGTATTATTATAACATAAACTCCAACGTTTGGGATAAAGAT
>Ga0193715_1000276_pt1 | contig 13742 bp, 14 predicted proteins | sample U2m2metaG_FD_143040 | JGI IMG/M metagenome (GOLD analysis project Ga0193715, IMG submission 143040) | Soil microbial communities from a riparian zone of the East river system, Colorado, United States - U2m2 | ecosystem: Environmental > Terrestrial > Soil > Riparian zone | place: USA: East River... | reverse complement strand
CAATATATAGACACTACTAATCTGTCTGAGACTAACGAGATAGATGGCATACAGTCTGAAGAACAACAGCAACAGCAACAACAATATATAGACACTACTAATCTGTCTGAGACTAACGAAATAGATGGCATACAGTCTGAAGAGCAACAGCAACAAAATATACCTACTACCAATCTGTCTGAGACTAACGAAATAAATGGTAACAATAATGAATTACAAGTTTCAATACTTCCTCTGAAAAATCCTGTCGAAAGAGGAGATACTCAGGACGCTACAATAACTGTTACCGATTCGGGTTCCAAACCAGTGGCAAATGCCGAAATAGACGGAAAATTGATATATCCAGGAGAAAACTACGTGAAAGATTTTAGTGGTATAACGGATTCTCAGGGAAAATTTGTTTATTCATGGATTATCGGAAAGAAAGGGGACGTTGGATCGCTTTCGATAGAGGTAGAGGTATCAAGTCAGGGATATCCTCCTTCTTCGGCTACGGGTTCTTTTGATATTGTAGATAACTCTTAACGTTTGCCCGACAGGATATTGCATTTTTCCTTCCAATTCTGACAAGCAAGCATTTACACTAGTTACTTTGAATGGCTTAACGCAAATTGTTCAGTATCTTCTAAGAATCTGAAAAGCTAAATACAAAATAATTGAACCTTAGTATATGCACGGTTCGAATCCCGATGAACCTGAAAATGTTCCGACTGAATATTCGGTCGTATCCCGACGAGTAAAATTCTGATATAAATTAGACAAATAGAAATAGGTACAGTAATGAAAATATCTTTTTTTCATAAGTTTCAAGTTTCCTATAAAGGAACAATCCAATTGATATTATTGAGCCTATTCCAAGGATCGCTAATGTTGGTATCTCTTTTTATTTTATATAAGGAATTATATAGAGTAGCTCGCAAGTTCGCAGATTTAGAATAGGTATTATGTTTGCCGTAACGTAGAATCAGAAGTGAACCAAGTAAGAGTTAATCAGATTAATTAGAATTACGAAGAGAACCCTCAACAATTAAGAAATGTAAATAAAAAACAGTCGCTTCAAACATTGGAGTTCTAGTAAACTCAGTCGACCAGAGCTGAACGATCTGAGTATCAGAGAAGCAAAAACTTCCTTCTCCTGCCCTTTATGATTCCGAGAATTCTAATTTAGCACCGATAGCGTCGTGGGAACCGACGTCGGAAGACCTGATAACCTACTCATCGATTAATAGATGCAAAATACAATGGCTAGAAATACCGCCATAGTTTACCCGAAAGAAATTATCCTTTTTCGAAATACTTAATTAAGAAATATCTTGATTCATTTCACACGATTATCTAGACATTCCACCCTTCTATCCATTGGAATTTGATGTTTGTTTCAATATAATTAAGTGTATAGAGGCATTCATCCTTGACTTCACTTTCTTCCACGCTAACTTGATACGGTGAGAAATGTCTGTTGAATTCACTTATGTGTGCCATGAGCAAGCTCAAATTATTTATTGACACTATCCCCGGGTTAATGTTCGGTCCTCCAAAAAAAACTAGATTCTTAAAGAACCCAGGGGCTGAAACATTAAACATATTCTTAAGATGCATACCCGCGGTTTCACCTTGCTCGCCAAAAATTTCTCGAATAATCTGAATGCCCTTCCCAAATACTTTCGCAGAATGTTCAAAATCCAATATTCCATCCTCGCTAGTTTTGAGATTCAGACCTAACAATAGTAACATGAATCGTTCTAGCGCTGATTGATTCTGCACCAAAGTTGAATCATAATCAGGCAAGTGAGCCTTAAAGTATTCAACAGTCCACGATTCTTCTTTTGCTGATTGATTAAATGCGACAGCCCACTGTGAAATATGATCATTTACATAATCGGGGATTGAATCATAAGTATCGTGTTTTACGATTTCTACTTTTGGATTACCCTTTTGTGTATCAAATGTTTCATAATATCGCTGAATTATTTCTTCTACCACTCCTTCCACGTTTCTGCGTATCCTGTCATTTCTAATTCGCATAACAAGATATCCCAGATTCTTTAATGCTCTTTGACGAATTCTGTCAGGCGTCAGTCTAAACTTCATGGAATGAATTTTACCATCTACTTCCACAATCAGGCTCTGCCCAACAACAAAATCTGGAGTGTAATAGTTGGCCCGTGTAAACCAGATAACCGGCTGTGACTTGTAGGGGATATTCTTTGTTCCCAATCTAAAAGCTAATTTCCTCTCGTAGAATGTTGGTTTGGGAACTTTCATCTGCACTTCAAAAGTTTTTTCAATTCTTTATTAATTGTTATATTTCATTCGACTCTCTTTTTCCCTCGCTAGAAAAGTATTATCGCATTTTACGAAATGTCAGTGGGCGGTCTTCTATCTTGACTATGTTCGACGGACATGTGATAACTTAGCATTTCTGGAGTCTCAAAAATCCTTGCACATAAGTCACATCTGAGTCTCTTCGGCTTTACTTCTGCAGTTGACATCTTCAAATTAATATGGTAAACATACCAGATAAGGTTTTTTGACTACCATTGTAGCAATATACAATTAAACTTAGAAGAGGTGAGGTGAATTTGGATGTCTTTTTAGTCAGATTTGAGAGATATCATATTGATAGAGAAGCGATACTTTACATCGGACTTGAGCATTCTTTCGTAAGCCTCGTTAACCTTCTGGATGGGAATAACCTCAACATCTGCAGTAATGTTATGTTTGCCACAAAAGTCGAGCATTTCCTGCGTTTCGGCGAGACCTCCTATTATCGAGCCCGAGATGCTGCGACGCTGGAACAAAAGCCCAAATGCAGAGACAGCGTGAGGCTTGTCGGGCGCACCGACAAGCGTTATGTTACCATCGCGGCGGAGTAGTTGGATGTAAGCGTTGATGTCATGCTCAGCAGAAACTGTATCTAGTATAAAGTCAAAACTATAAGCGTGTTTTTTCATCTGATCTGCATCGTGGGAAACGACAATTTCATCAGCGCCAAGGCGAACTGCATCATCCTTTTTATTCTGTGAAGTGGTAAAGACAACGACGTAGGCACCAAGCGCATGAGCAAACTTCACCGCCATGTGTCCAAGTCCACCAAGACCGATGACCCCGACTTTCTTACCATTAGTAATGCCCCAGTGTCGCAAGGGCGAATATGTCGTGATACCTGCACACAGGAGAGGCGCTACTCCGGCAAGATTGAGGTTGGAAGGAACGTGAAGGACAAAATGATCTTTAACCACTATGCTCTCGGAGTATCCCCCATAGGTAACACCTCCTAAATGCGGGTCAGGCGAGTTATAGGTAAGAGTCAAGTTGGGGCAGAACTGTTCAAGACCAGTTTGGCAATCGGGACACTCCCCGTCGGCGTCAACTAAGCAGCCGACGGCAGCAAGGTCCCCTGGCTTGAATTTGGTGACTGCAGAGCCGACCTTTGTGACTTTACCAACTATCTCGTGGCCCGGAACGCAGGGATAAGTTGTGGGCATAACGCTCCACTCATTACGGACCTGATGGAGATCAGAATGGCAGATACCACAAAAAAGAATTTCGATCTGAACGTCGTGATCGCCCGGATCCCGTCGCGAAATTACTGTTGGCGCAAGCGGCGAGGTCGCACTTGCAGCAGAATAACCCTTAGCGCTGTATTGACTGCGTGATTCAGAGGTAAATTGTGTAGTAGACATGATAGTTTCCTTGAGATATACAGAAATTAATGTATTTAAAAATTAGAAAATAAATCGAGACTTATCTTTTTAAATATCGATTTTACTACGTAATTATTGGTTAAGACTAAAGAAGTTTTATTAAAAATGGAATTAAAGATCGATATTCCGCAAGACATAATGTTGGATAATAAAAGACTAAAATCGGTTCAGCGGGGTATCCTGAAAGCTATCTCCAAAGGGCCATATGAAGAAGGTCTGGCATTCAAAATTGTAAAGGCAACCTTTGTTGATTTCTACAGCCCCTATGATCTGCCTAAAAATAAAAATCAGCCTAGTCCTGGAGAATCTGAATTTTAGAAACTTTTAATCGTTCGATCCAATACTAATTTTATTGGACTAAACCAAAATGATATTAATTTCTATTGTGATACTATTGTAAAGTAGGTTCTCTAATCTGAAAATTCAGATTTGCCCCGACAGCCAAATATCTGAATCAGAGCCGAATTGTCCATCATACAAGGAAGACCAATTCATCTAAATGGTAACGCTGCCATAACAGGATGAATATTTGCACAGTGTCTCTGGGACTAAGTAGGATATGACTCCTCAGGACTTTTTTTCTCCTATTTCACTTATAATTGGAACATGCCTTTGGTATTAAAAGGCGCAAATCTTAACAATAAGAGCCAATCAGATCTTACATTGCTCGAAAGTTTGAACATATGGGGATGTGTATATTTTTTTGGAGTCGATTGCAATGAAGGCGATATATCAAATGCTTGGAGTACGTGGGTAGGGCTTGTTGTCGGAGCTGCGATGGGCGCGCTAATAACTTGGTGGGTCTACTATCGACAGAAAAAAATTTCAGAGAAACAGGATGAACTTCTAAACCACATTGCAGATCTAGAGGAGCGCAATAAAACAATTTTGAATAAGATCCTTAGTTTAGAAGAAAAAATTGAGGCTATGCTCAAAACATAAACTCTGGACTATAAGGTTATTAAATTGCGTAACAATATTCTGTTTGATGACCGAAGCTGACAAGTTCAATGCAGTTAAGGATGCAACAGTGGCGATAGGTCTTGCCAACAAGGATACAAAAGATGTCATAAGTAGTTTTGGTACAGGTTTTTTCATAGGAGGAGAATACATTGTCAGCTCTGCACATATTTTTAGTCAATGTATTAAGTATAATGCTCAGTATAAGGATAAGAATAGTGGTATGGAAGGAATGTATTCCGCATTCAACATTACCACGAAAGGAGATCAGTTAGAGCTTAACATGTATCACATAATAAAGGCTATCAGACTGCCCCCTGTTAAAGAAGTTATGGGATTTACAGGATCAGTAGACCTAGATATAGGGATAGGAAAGCTAGATCGTCATTCAGATAATTTCTTACATATCAAGGAACCTACCCAATTGAAACTTTACGACGAGATTGTAATATGTGGTTATCCGAGTGGAAGAATATCGTTAGTTCTGTATAGAAATAAACATGTAGATGGAATGGGAATCCATTTGCGCCCGATAATTCAATTTGGACGTATTGCGGGATTAATGCCCTATGATGACAGTAACAATCCATGGGGGATACAAACGGATATCGTTGCCATGGGAGGTTCCAGCGGCTCGCCTATTGTAGATCCGAGCAGCGGAGAAGTAATAGGTATGGCTCAGCAAGTTATTGCAACAATGACTACAGTAGACAAGGAGGGGATGCCATCAAACCTATACGAGTTAACTAAGGGTCCATTGTATGGAATAGCTCCGATAGGATTAGCTTACGGCGTCACCAATCAGATATTATCGCCGCTTCCGAATATTTCCAAAAATTATTTTGAAAAAGGTCTTCCGCCCGACTTTTTATTTGAAAATACGGGAATTATAGAACTTTTCTGATTTCATTTAATTGAAAATTCGTCATCTAGATATCCATCCTAAAGCAAAATATCTTTAAGATACAATTCAAGGAACGGAGAATCCCGTGGAAAACTATGTCGCCTAGGAGATCATATATTCAAAGCCGGAGTGAACGGATAAATCACAATCAATACCACGGCAGAGGAATCAATATGTCCGTGTCAAAGCTAAGTTTAATTTGAATCGGATTCAATTAAATTTGTGGAAGACCTCGAAAAAGAGTTAGGGCCCTTAATAGAAAATTTTCAAAACCTAGTGAAAGATGCCAAAGCAAAGAAGCTTGATTCATTAAGAGAGGATGAAGATTTAAAGAAGGAATTCAACAAGTTGTCGCAGCATGTTATTGAGCCTGTGATGAGAAAATTCGAGAGTTACCTAACGAGTAAAGATGTGAACTCAAGTGTTCATATCCAATCTGAAATTGTAGCCGGAAAAAATCCTAGTGTTGAATTCAGTTTACATCTAAAATTGACACATGAATCGAAATATCCTAATATTAAATTCTCATTATCTGGCGAAAAAATATCAGTTCAAGAAGACCGTTTGATGATTATAGGTGAAGTCAGACAAGATATGACACCAGAATATTATGATAAGGCACAAATAACGGAGGAATTTATCAAGGAAAGACTCATCAGACTAATTAAATCATGCTTTGATAAAGATTGGCAATCATTTTACCCTTGAATGATTCTAATTTTACAACATACTCCACAGTGGCTTACACAATATTTTCCACGGTTCGAATACCGACGTCGGCTTTGCGTATGAACCTAGATGTTAAGTCTTTGTTTCCAGATTATCCATACGAATAGTTAGTTTTATTATCTCTGCTTCTAAAACTGAAACTTTAATTTGTGTTAATATGTTTTGCCTGATTGTGCTTATCAGATATCTTGTTGTGTTGTCAGTTGCCCGCTTTTCAGATTCCAAATAAAGTTTGTGGCGTTGTGTAACTAATCTATTATATTTGTCGAAATCCGTTCCCGTCTTCTCCATTTCTTCTAGTATTTTCTCATCCGCAACTCTCAATTGTGTAATTATGGGATCTTCGATCAATTTACCTCTATTTCCTTTTTCATTAAGTGTAATTTGATGTTTTGGTGGGTATTCAATGGAGGGAAGAGATGAAAGAATACAAAACCAACAGACTAGTAGTTATTTATTTTATTTATTTTAACTTCCCTTTGCGTTTTAATATTGCAATGTTTATTAAAATTATTTTCCCCACAGCTTCTTTAAATATTGAATAGATTAAGCTACCTTTATTGCCGGTTCCTCCAACATCGATCGTTGCATGTGTTGATTGTGGCTGTGTTTTTAGTCTAACTAATAAAAAAACACGACCAGGAGAGTGTCCGGTGTGTAAAAGTAGGATTTATCAGCAAATAGAGGGTTTCCAATAATTTTGATAAACTAGAAATCCTAAATTCAACTAATCTGAAAAACCAGATTGGCCCCGACGTCCGAAGACTTAAACAAAACACTAGCGTCAAAATGAACGATAATTACTAAAAGCAGTAACCTGTCTTATCTGGCAAACGCTTTAGACGAATTTTGATTAATAAGATATCAAAAGGAATGAACTACTTAGTGGGAGTTTTTCCTATATAGTGCGATATTATTGGCTGTGGGCTATCTTTGATAAGTTCTCGTATTCTATTTTCCATATCTTGAACATTCTTGGTAACGTATTCATGCTGCCGCATGTGGTCAGTCCACGTATCAGCTATTCTGATTTCTATGTAATGACTAGTATCTGCTGGGTCTTGGAATAACTCCCAATAAGCCATTCCCTCACTCTTTAGCATGCGTCCTAATTCATGTACATTCCTCTGGAACTCATCAGACAATTTAGGATCAATCTTGTTATATTCTATTGTTATTAGCGCGTGATTGTCAACTTGTGTGGGATCAATTGAAGACTGAGGCGGAAGTGACCAATGATCACTTACTGGTGTAAAATCAAGGTCATCTAACAATGTACTGCTGTAGCCCTTCCTGGCAATAATAGTGGCGGCTAATGCCAATGAAGCTACTGACAGCGTGATTGGGATACCAAATGTGTTAGCCATAGTACCCCATATCACACTTCCAACTACCAAGCCACCATTCAATACAAGCAGATAGACTGCTAATACTCTGGCTCCAATCCATTTTGGTGCAGATTTCACTCCAATGGTGTAAAATTTTGATAATATCGTGATGAAAGCTATTCCTCCTAGACCCATGACCAAGCAAGCTATTTCAAAAACTTGTACATACCCCATTGTAAATGTAACAATTGCAAGCAATGCTATAGAGACAGTAATAAGAGATTCTACTGAGGCCTTAGGTCGCAACCTTGGTAAAATTACAATTCCTCCAATTATTGCGCCCACACCAAATGATCCTAATAGCAGTCCAAAACCTATGGAATCAAGTCCTAAATCGTGTTTAGCTAAGAGCGGTAACAGAGATAGTAAAGCGCTACTGCATAATGTAAACAAACCTGCACGGATAATTAATACATGTGCTGCTTGAGAATGGCGTATATACCGAATTTGAATTCGAATAGCTCTAATTATATTCTCCGGCGGTAGAGAGCTTTGTTGTTGCTGGTAGTTGGGAACATTAAGTCTTCTTGGTAACCTACTAAGAACTATCATCATACCAATAAACGAAGCTGAATTAATAAAAAATACTGCCCAAGGCGCAATTGCTGATACAATAAAACCACCAACTATGGGGCCGATGACACGGCCTAAGTTACTGGCAAGAGCACTAAGCGTAAGAGCATCGGGTAATTCTTTTTTTGAAACTAGTCCACTCATAGTAGGAATAATAGGTGTCCTAATCAAAGTTGTACCTGCTCCTAGTGCAAAAGTAAACATTAGCAATACTGTCGTGGTAGTCAGACCAACAAGAGTAAGGATTCCCAGTGCAGTAGATATTGTAAACATGTATGCAGATGTGATGAGAAGTATGCGTCGCCGATCAAAAATATCAGATAGTATTCCGGATGGTAATGCGAATAGCAAAATTGGTAGAGTAGTAGCAGTTGTAATAAGAGAAACGAATAGAGGATTTGGAGCAAGTGAAGTCATTAGCCACGATGCTCCTACATCATACATTGCCGCACCTACATATGAAAAGAGCGCAGCAATCCACAACAGCCGATATAGACTTGATTTAAAAGGATTCAAACCAGACCCTGAAATATCTTCTTCATTGTCTAGTTGTCTATCTGTTCCAACCATGAGAATAAGTAAGCAAGACTTAGTCATACATTTTTCTATAGAGTTTTAGAGCCAAGCGCTAGACATAGCTCTGTTTATGTACTTCAAATCTGATATAGTATTAGGAATTTAATTATGAAATGTCCTTCCAAAATTGAACCTCTGGAACGTCTAGGCCATGTTAACAATGCTGAGATCATTTTCAACATGATTATTGGCCAAACTAGTGTCAATAAGAACAGTAACTGTGAATTATTTGATTCGTTCGTTGTGTCATCATGGTATCTCTTTTAACTGAATGCTAATGACAACAAATTCGTGGCCTGCATTACCGTTGTCAATGTGGAAAGACTCGTATGAGACACTACATAGATGGACCCAAATAGTAGGAAAAATCCGACTCGCACTTACACCGATGGAGAACCATTGGTGGAATACAACTCTTTATGTATCACCGCGAGGACTCACAACGTCGGCAATGCATTACGATGACCGACTTCTCCAAATAGACTTCAATTTCATTGATCATAAGCTTCTAATAGAAACAACTGAGGGACCCGTTAAATCGATTGCTCTAAGACCCCGTACAGTGGCCGACTTTTATCAGGAAACGATAGACGCCATGGCCTCTCTTGGAATGCCCGTGAAAATTTGGACTACGCCTGTGGAAATCGCGGATAGAACACCATTTGAAAAGGATGAGAAGCATTCGTCTTATAATCCTGAATACGTGCAGAAATTCTGGCGCATCTTGACACAGGCTAATAGAGTCTTTACTGAATTTCGTTGCAGATTCAATGGTAAAGCGAGCCCGATTCATTTTTTCTGGGGTGCTTTTGATTTAGCCGTTACTCGGTTTTCGGGACGTACTGCACCTCTTCACCCGGGGGCACCAAATGTAGCTCGCTTTGTGGCGGTCGAAGCATATTCACATGAAGTGTCTAGTTGCGGTTTTTGGCCAGGCGGTGGTGCCATTGATGGACCGGTTTTCTACGCCTATGCGTATCCGGAACCAATGGGATTCAGCAAATTTCGTATGCAACCTTCCGAAGCTTTCTATCATAAAGAGATGGGAGAATACCTCTTGCCCTATGATGTGGTCCGTACAGCTACGTCTCCTGATGATGTCCTATTGTCTTTCTTACAGAGCAGTTACGAAGCAGCTGCGACATCTGGAAACTGGGATCGAAGCACATTGGAACGCCAATAATTACCTGTATGAATTACCGACCAGGCGTACCCCGACGATGTTCACCTAAGGATATCAAAACGCTTATTACTTTTTGCAAGGAAATCGGCGTCGACATGCCGATACTTAGGGCAGTTGCTTCCGTTAACTCTAAAATGGAAGTATTGGCAAAACAAGGAGAGGTGCCCGATGGGTCGATTTATAGACAGCACAGGGGCTCTAATCCACCCGTTGTAATAACAGAAAATACACTGACGTAATAAGTAAGAAGCTGAAAAAATTAATTTATTTTTTTGCGGATCCGAATTGTTAACAATGCGATTCCCGACGTCCGAAGACTTTAGTAATTGACAAATGAGTCGGTGGGATTATACATACTGTCGCAATTAGTTACACTTGCAGTTTTGGATTGACTGCTAAGGTTGTGACTTTGTTTTGTTTTGACCGTTGCTTGTCATTAAAGAATACTCATCACTCTGAACATTGAACGCCATAGTTTTAATTTTCTCAGGAGTATCTGTGTAAAATGAAAATTCGAATGGTGCTTTTTTGTTAGGATTGATTATATCGGGATTTGTAAATACGTAATCCGTGTTAACCACCTTGTGTTCGTTATCGTAAAATATTGCCGATACCTTCACCGAATTGGCGGCATTTTCACCTTGATTCATTACTTCTCCAAGGACTCTAAAATTGTTTGAAGCCTTAGAATTTTTACCAACACTCAATTGTAGTGCCTCAGGCTTATCTTCCTGTGATTTCTCAAAACTAGTTGTAAGAGTATACTTACTCTTACTAGGTAACGTTTCATCTAAGAAGATATCAAATCCAGACCTGTTTCCCGGTTTTATTAGGTAATCGTTAACGTATTTATCTCCCGTCGCAACAATAACGTCATTCTTGTCATATACTGTTACTGTTATGCGAACTAACTCAATAGGATAACTAAAGTTATTTAACACTTCACCGACTATTGTGTCCTTATTTAAGGCAGAGTATAATATATTAGGTCTTGGCTGGGCATCTTCACTTTTAGTCTCATTAAATATCAATGGCGTTATTTTCTCATCAGTAGTAATTTCGATTTGAGCTTTTGCGACATTGAAGAAAATATTGGAAACAGATAGTTCGAAGATGGCAACCAGCCCCAAGAGCAAAATTAGGGTAATAAAACACGGACTTCCGATACGAATGTAGTATTGAGTGTGCAAATTCTTTCCATATTTCACGCAACTAGCCTTGATAACCTTCATAAAAACCCCGATCTTGATTTGGTATTATTTCTAATTTAAATGCATGAGCCAAATAAGTAAGTTGTAGACTTAATCCTTTGACACTTCCCAAGTAGGGTGTATCTCATGCCATCCTTTTGGCTTATCGGTTACCCAGGCACCCCAAACATGTACTTTATCACCCGATTTTGGCAGATCTACATTTTTTATGTCTTGGTCCTTAGGAACGACTTCAATTACAAGAAATCCATCAGTTTTTTCTTTATTTTTTTCATTCAAGAGGAATTTAGACTTATCATCTAACTTGAGTAAAAATTTGTAGTCTCCATCATCCATTTTTTTAGTATGCATTACATCACCTACTGCTTCTTGGCATTCTGACAATACTTTAAGGTCCTCTTCGTTAGAAGCTCCGTTTAAAACGTTTCCGTCTCTGCAGTGTTGGCCTGTTTTGGATTTGTGCTTTTCAATCGTTTTTATGTCCTCATTTTCGATCAATTTCTGAATATTGTCGGGCAGTGGTGTTTCTTCCTCTTCACCTATTGCCTTATCCAATCTCTCTCTTAATTTCTCAAAGTTATTCTTGAGTGTTTCTTTCTTTTGCTCTAATTTATCACTTAACTTGTTGACTATGTCATCGTCCAGCCCAGCGGGAACGTTATTTTGTTTATTTAGCTGATCAGGAGTGCAATTAGCACCATCACTTTTCAAATCACCCAATCCTAAGCCAGGCAGACAATCAGTAAGACCCCCTAGTCCCTGACTCATTTTTTCCTTAATGTAAATAAGGTAATTGTCTTTTACGAGATCGTTTGAGATTTGATTTGGAATATTAGCATTTTGGTTTGGATCAAGAGCCGCCCATGCCTTCGTTACCATTTGGGTGTTTGCAACGGCGTATGTTAACAATAACGTGCTAAACAAGAACAAGTAAATCGATACAAAACCTTTTCCCTTTCCGGATTTCATCAGTATCAATCGATTTGCAAGCTTTATAAATTAGTCTACTAGAAAATCTTGCCTCTCTCTAACAGTAAAATAAGATTTTTCTCATGTGTAGGTCCTAGCTTAAAAATTTCTAAATATTTCTAAATAGAAGCTCGCTTTGGATGCCAGAAAATCTAGAGTTGTTTCAAGAAGATAAAGTTGACAATTCATGATTTATGCGCACTAATCTTTTTACAATGTCTGTGACAGAAAAATCTTGTGTTCGCTCTAGTTCTCCCAATAAGAAACTAGAGATTTCTAACTTTGACTAATCTGAAAAGCCAGATCCACCCGACGGACGAGAACAAAAGATTTTCAATAAATCTAAAATTAATTAGAAAAAAAATAAGTTGTGGATCATTAAAAGGAAGGTTAGGCTTGTTGTCATCTTTTGAGGTCTTTCAGTGCCTGGAACAATTCTTCTTTATTCAATCCGTCACTAACATTGAAGTTTGTGTTTTTCTCAATGTTCTCAAGTAAGTTATCAGTCAAAGCATCCAGCTTGTCAATGTCTTTTATTCCAGTTACTCCTGACAACTGTTTCAATACATCGTACCTGTTCAGATTTTCTTGTCCTGAACTGAATTTTTGCTTATCACTTTCGGAGAATTGATCTGTAATGTCTTTTGGCAGAGCAGATAAAAGACCAGAGGCTGCTTTAGGAGTGGATTTTTGAAGAAATAAACTGGTAAGACCGCTCACTGCAGCACCAGCTATTTGAGGTGGTATTCCAAAAGATTGTGCAATAGACCCGATTATACTTTGCATGTATCGTATGATACTACTTAATTATTAAACCTTTTTTGCTTATTAAGCATTTAACTTTTAATCCCATGCTAATTATATTATAGCAAAATGTGGTTGGTCTTAAAACTTGGAACCATAACACGAGGGTTACCTGTGACATTCAACTTAGTTTCCCTTCAAAAAACCTTATTTCAATTTTTAGTGCCATATTTTCATATGTTCCTTGTTAGTGGTAAGAAAAGCTTCAGGATCAAAATAATGATCATCAAAGTCTAAATCAGTTGTTAGGCTTGCAGGAATCTCAATTTAGAACCGATAGCGTCGTGGGTACCGACGGTTCGATGTAAATCAAAGTAAACAAGGATTCGATAATAAGAATTTTGAATATAAGTTAGTCTTAAAGGAAATAATTGCATGATCGATAAAAAAATTAAATGGTTGTAGCGAAGGATAAGTATGTGTCTGCCAATAGCTTTTCGTTAATAGCACCCAATTTATTACCTGATTGTATGTTTTTTTCCATTTTATCCAGCTCTTCATTTGCCTTTTGCTTATAATATTGCACCGAATTCTCATGCATATCGCGAAAACTTTCACTCAAATTTTTCATCAACTCATTATAATCAGATGATAATTCATGATGGAGTTCTCCCTCTAGCTTATCTTTCCTTGCAATTAACTCATTTAGATCATTTGACATATTATTACTATGCTTTCGTAACATATAAACATGTCTCTAACCACCAAGATTATTCGGGTCAATGTCTTTTTTCAACA
>Ga0193715_1000275_pt1 | contig 13758 bp, 12 predicted proteins | sample U2m2metaG_FD_143040 | JGI IMG/M metagenome (GOLD analysis project Ga0193715, IMG submission 143040) | Soil microbial communities from a riparian zone of the East river system, Colorado, United States - U2m2 | ecosystem: Environmental > Terrestrial > Soil > Riparian zone | place: USA: East River... | reverse complement strand
GGGCGCTCGCGGCCACTGCGCGTCTCAATCAGATGCCAGCGCTCTTGAAACAAGGTCTGAGCAATTTGCAAAAGCCGGTGAAACTTTATGCGCAGCTCGCGATTCAATCCGCCCGCTCGATTGATCCGCTTTTGAACAACAGCCTGATGGCGCTGAATGTGGATCTGTCGCCTAACGAGCATGAGGAATTAGTAAAAGCGCGCGAGGCGGCGCTCGCAGCTGTGCACGCCTACGCCGACGAGCTGGAGAAGCGCGTCCCAAAAATGGCCGATTTCACGCCAATGGGCGAAGCAAATTACAACTACTACCTCAAGCATGTTCTGCTCCTACCGCTGAATGGCTCGGAGGTGGAAATGATCGGGCGCGCCGAGCTGGCGCGTTACCGTGCGCTGGAAGCGCTACTGCCCGATCCGAAGCTCGCTGATCCCGATCCAAAACGGGCTGCCCACGTCCCGCCCGATCAGGAATCGTTCCTAAAAGCGTACGAAGGTCGCGAAGCAGAAATGATCAGCTTCATGAAGGAACACAATCTCATTACGTTGCCCGATTACCTTGGGCCGTTCAAAATTCGACAATTACCGGAGGCGTTTAAGCCAACCAGCCCGGGCGGCTTCATGAATCCTCCGGGCGTGTACGACAAAGATTCAACAGGTTTCTTTTTTATCCCTACATACAACCCGGAGTCGAAGAACTTTTATATCCGCGCCGCAATTGAAGATCCGCGGCCGATCCTTGGACATGAAGGCATTCCGGGACATTTTCTCCAGCTCTCTATCGCAAACCACGTGAGCGATGAAATCCGTCGCCAGCATGAGGATAGCGTTTTCGTTGAAGGCTGGGCGCTTTATGGCGAGGAGATGCTGTCCCGCACCGGCCTGTATCCGAACAACTCACCGGCACAAGGGCAAATCCTGCGCCTGTCGCGGTATCGGGCCGCGCGCATTGGCGTCGATGTGAATCTGCACACCGGCCGATGGACTTTCGAAGAAGCAGTGAAGTACTTCATGGAGGCCGGCGGGCTGGATCGCGAGGCAGCGGAAGGCGAAGCTGCCGGCGCCGCGTCAAGTCCGACGCAGAAAATCAGTTATATCATCGGCAAATGGCAGATCATGAATCTACTCGGCCGTTACAAAGATCGCGCTGGCGAAAGTTTTCGGCTCGGCCAATTCCACGATGATCTGATTAACGATGGCAGCCTCCCGGTTTCCGTGGTCGAATGGATTCTGCTCGACGACCCGTCCTCATTACAGCAGACAACGAAGTGAGATTCTAGAGCGTCTGTCTCAGACGCACTGGCGTTTCGATGATCAGAGCCGGCGAGAGCGAGGCCCGAATGCGAATCGGCTACAGGTCAACACCTGTAACAACAACGAGGACTCCGCAGCTTCCCACGGAGCCCTCATGTTGCAGGTTAAGGCGAGAAGTCCTTAATCACGGCGGCAACAGCTTCGTTACTTTCTTGAGCGGCCATTTTGGGACGAGGACACAACCCAGGGTTCAGACGACGTCGGATTTTCAACAGCCCATTGCCGCGCAAACCGCTTGAGCTCGGCTGCAGTAAACAGGCTTAGCTTATGCTTAATCTTTTCGCAGTGGGTCTCGATTGTCTTGCGGCTAAGCTGAAATTGCTCTGCTATCTCGCGCGGGCTGTATGCAACCCCCAAAAGCTGGAACACCTGCATCTCGCGATCGGACAGGCGCTCGACGCCGGCACGCGAGCCGTTCGGTTTTTCGCGCAACGTTCTCTCCACTATCGCGGCGGCGACTCGTTCGCTAAAGTACAATTCGCCCGCGAGCACCTTGCGCATCGCTCGCAGCACCTCATCGGTAGCGTTTTCCTTCATGATATAACCAGAGGCTCCGGCACGGAGAGCGCGCTCCGCGAAAATTAACTCGTCGTACTGCGAGAGGATGAGCACCTTCACTTCCGGATGCTCGACCCGCAATGTTTTAATGAAATCGAGCGCGTCGCCGCCCTTTAATCGCAGGTCAAGAACGATCAGATTGGGTTTGCACTCTTCCAGGAGCCGTTTGGCATCCGGGATGTTGTCCGCGGCTCCGACGCAGGCGAGGTCCGGTTGGACATCGATCAACTGCTTTAGGCCGGCGCATAGCACCGGATAGTCCTCTACTACGAGGACGCGCGATTTTATTTCGGGGGGCTGTACTGTTGGATTCATGAGATCGTAGAAACGGAATGCTGCGCTTCCAGCGGCACACGACAATGAACGATGGTGCCTTGAGTGGGGCCGGCTTGCACTTCGCACGAGCTACCGATGCACTGCGCGCGATAGCGCATGATTCGAAGTCCCATACCATGGCGGCTGGATTTGGTGTCAAAACCTTGACCGTCATCTTGGCCCGTCAGCACCATGCTGCGATCACCGAACGTGAGCTGGATCAGCACTTGGCAAGCAGCACCGTGTTCGATAGCGTCACGCACTGCTTCCTGCGCGATTCGGTAAAGCTGAGCTGAGACCGGCGCGCTAATCGACGACGAAAAACTGAAATTGAGGATCTGTATTAGCGTCCGAAGGCTATAGATGCTCCACGCCAGCCAGGCACGTCCTGCCCTTAAATAGAGCAGTACGCAAGCCACGAACGAAATAATGAGGACCCACATTGGCACATGCATCCAGCGCAGGAGCAGTTGGTATTGCTCCACTGTCCAAGCAGGCATCATCCATAACTCGAACGCGGAGATCGCCGCCGCCGCGGCCGCGCTACAAGAAAACAGCAAATACACCCGGTTTTCGCGCTGTCTGAACCAGACCGCGCCATAGAACGCTGCGAGCGCCAGACATGCTCCGGCGTTCATCGACCAGATAAAGGTGATCCAACTCATAGTACACCGCGTTGGTGCTCACCATCTAGTTCGGATTTTTGAGGTCGAAGTTTCGAAAAACTTTGAAGGGAACGCTCAAAATCGCTTCGGGTGCCGCGGGGTCTTGGGCCTGCCCCAAGCTTGTGCGATAGCCGGTGAAATGAGATGATCGTGGTGGTGAGACCGGAAACCCCCATCGACGGCTTCGGCCAAGCGCAGTTTATGACGACACGCTGGAGCATCGTTTTGTCCTGCTCGGACTTTGCAACAGGTGAGAAGAAGGCACAGGCTGCGCTTGCCGAACTTTGCAAAATTTACTGGCGACCAGTTTTCGCTTTCACCTGCCGGCAGGGCTATACCGTTCCTGACGCCCAGGATCTAACTCAGGAGTTTTTTGCGAAAGTGATCAAAGGGCGTCTTTTTCAATCGGCTGACCGAAACAGAGGGAGGTTCCGATCACTTCTGCGTACGGCGTTGCAGCGTTTCTTGCACGACGAAGGGGATAAACGTCATGCGCACAAGCGCGGTGGCGACCTACGTTTCGTTTCCTGGGATGATTGGATGGCGGAGGCGCCATCCCACTTGTCGATTTCAGAGCGCGAATCTGACAACTGGTCGCCGGAAAGAATTTTCGACGTGCGCTGGGCGGCGACGGTGGTCGAGCGCGCGCTGCGACGATTAGGTGATGAGTGTGAAAAGCAGGGCCGAAGGCGTGTCTTTGATGTCCTGAGCAGTTGCCTTACTGCGGACAGGCAAGACGTGTCGTATGCAACATTTGCCAGGATGCTCGGCATCCAGGAAACGGCAGTGAAAAATCTGGTGCACCGGTTGCGTGAGCGTTATCGCGCTCTGCTCCGCGAAGAAGTTGCCGAAACCGTAGGCGGAGAAAATGAGATCGACGACGAGTTGCGCTATCTCTGTGCGGCGTTAAGCGCAGGGGAATAGTTCGGCGCAAGTTTCTCGACCCTTCGCGCTCTTAGTCGCGGAGTCTCAGCGCCGTTTTGATTTTGTCTCACCGACTCAGGTTTCACCCAACTTTGTGGATAACTTTGAATAACCTGCGCATTTGCGTTGGCAACGGTTGAACCTCGATTTATGCTGTTAATCCCTAATGAGTTTGCCCGTCGGTCCCGTTTCTCTACATCTCCAGAATGAGTCTGGCGTTTGCGCAAAATGTGGATCCGCATTGCGAGTGGGTCGCGGTCTTTGTCTGAAGTGTCTTCTTTCCACGGGGATTAATGGCAACGGCGAGCATTCGGCGAGCGAACCGACGCTCGATGATCTGCTTCGCGACATCCAGGGTCAGGACGCGGATTGGCTTCTCGGGAATTATCAAATTCTTGAAGAAATCGGACGCGGTGGGATGGGCGTAATTTATCGCGCGCGGCAACGGCATTCGCGCCGGATCGTGGCGCTGAAGCGCATTTTGTCTTATCACGCCGATTCCCAGGACACGCTAATGCGCTTTCGGCGTGAAGCTCAGGCTGCCGCCAACCTCGATCACCCCAACGTTCTTCCAATCTATGAAGTAGGCGAGACCCACGAGGGGTTGCCCTTCTTCAGCATGAAGTTCGCCGGCGGCGGAAGTTTACTCGAGGCGGCTCCAGCCCTACGCAGCGAACCGCGTCGCGCTGTTGCGCTACTGGCCAAAGTGGCGCAGGCGGTGCAATACGCACATGATCAGGGAATCCTGCATCGCGATTTGAAACCGGGAAACATCTTGTTGGACGGCAGCGGCGAACCTCTAGTCAGCGATTTCGGATTGGCAAAATGGCTTGATCCGACCGGCCACCTCACGCGCACACCCACCGTTTTTGGGACACCGGGGTACATCGCCCCCGAACAGGTGAACGCATCAACGGGAACGCTGACAGCTGTGGCTGATGTGTACAGTCTGGGGGCGGTCTTGTTCTATTTGTTAACCGGCCAGACGCCGTTCAAAGGTGAGAACGCGCTGAAGACCATTCAACAGGCAACCGAAAAACCGGCTCCCAAATTGCGCACTTTGACGCCAGCGCTGGATCGCGACTTGGAAACAATCTGCGCGAAGTCCTTGGAACGCGATCCAAATGTCCGTTATCGATCGGCTGGTGAATTGGCCGAGGATCTTGAGCGATGGCTACGCGGCCGTTCGATTGTAGCGCGACCCGTATCGCTGCCGGTGCATGTGTGGAGGTGGGCGCGGCGCAATCCGATCGTTGCCGGAATGTCCGCGCTCTTACTCGCGCTGGCGATAGCTGTCGGCGTATTGATTTCGAAAAACGAAGTTACTGTGAAGGACGCTGGACCTGCAGCTGGCATTGCCATTGTGCCCTTTGAAAGTCTGAGTCCAGGTCAAAATTGGCCGACTTGAAAATTATAAGCCACAACAGCGTCGCAAAGTATCGCGGCGCTCACAACGCACAGGAGATCGGGCGTGCATTAAACGTAGCCCATGTTCTCGTGGGCACCGTACGAAGGGACGCGGGCAGAATTCATCTGAACGTGCAGTTGATTGATACGCGCGACGATTCTCGAGTCTGGTCGGAGGAATACGATCGAGATCTCAATGATGTATTCGCGCTTCAAACTCAAATCGCGCAAAAAGTCGCCGATCGCCTCGGCGCCAAGGTTTCATCCACCGAAAGAGCCGCAATCGATGAGCCGCCCACCACAGATCTCATCGCGTACGACGCATACCTTCGGGCAAAAGACCTCATCAACGACCTCTCCTTTAGTACGCGCCAGAAAGAAGATCTATCGCAAGCGGTGCAGTTGCTCGATCAAGCTGTTGCGCGCGATCGCTTGTTCTTTGATGCCTATGCTCAGCTCGCCGGAGCGCATGACCGCATTTATTTCCTTGGTTTCGATCACACTGCTGCCCGTTTAGAATTGTCTGACGCGGCGATCCAATCGGTTCGCCACCTGCGCCCGGCCTTTGGGGAGACTCACCTCGCCGTCGCACAGCATCTGTATTGGGCCTATCAGAACTACAACCGTGCTAGCGAGGAACTGGCTGCCGCCCGGCGCACGTTGCCTAACGAAGCGCGAATTCCTCTTTTAGCCAGCTACATCAATCGACGGCAGGGACGTTGGGAGGAATCCCTCGATCAAATGAAGCGGGCGCTGGAATTGGATCCGCGCAATCTTTCGATACTCCAGCAAACCTCCCTTACTTACCAAGCCTTGCGGCGCTACAAAGAAACCGTCGCCACTCTTGATAAGGTGGCGGCTATAGCGCCAAAAGATATTGCGATCAAAGTGTGGCGCGCCTGGGTTGATCTTCAGTGGCGTTCTGATCCAAGCCCGCTACACACGACAATTGAGACGGCCCTCACCCAAGACCCAAAGACGGCGCCTTTTATCGTTTTGCATTGGCTCGACCTTGCCTTTAGCGAGCGCGACCCCGCTGCTGCCGAGCGCGCGCTGTCAGCTATGCCGACAGGCGGGTGCTACGACGAAAACATCCCGTTCCCTGACAGTTGGTGCCGCGGCCTTGTCGCCCGGCTTCGCGGGGACGAACCGGCAGCTCGCGCAGCGTTCGCCAGCGCTCGAAGAGAACTTGAGCGGATCGTGCGCGACCAACCTGACTACGCAGCGGCTCTTTGCGCGATCGGTGTCGTTGATGCTGCTCTGGGAAACAAAGAGGACGCCATCCGCGAAGGCAAACGCGCGGTCGAGCTGACACCGGTTAGCAAAAATGCCATCGAAGGCGCGAGGTTGATTCAATACCTCGCGGTCATTTATGCGTGGACGGGCAACAAGGATGGCGCAATTGAACGATTGAGTGAGGCAGTAAAGCTACCAGGGAGCCATGTTACATACGGCGATCTGCGTCTTAATCCGTTCTGGGACCCATTGCGGGGCGACGCGCGCTTTGAAGCAATCATCGCTTCCCTCGCGCCGAAATAAGATTCGGCACTGCAACACAAGCGGATCTACAAGGTTCGAAAAGGACTCGCACGAGGCGGCTCTCCGTCCCGGGACGCTCGTGCCGGGACCGCGCCGGGGTAATATTCAGCATACCACAATAACGCTGAGTTGACCGCACACCGGGTGAAATCCGGGCACCGCAATTTTGGTTTGTGCTTGACAGTTATTCAAGCCCCTGATAGCGCGGTCTTATGAAAACCATCGAAGTTAAGTCCACTATACGTATCGTCTCAGCAATGCTGGTAACAGCAGCGGTTGTCGGGGTTACCGCTCTGGCAATGCAAGCATCCAGTCAGAACCAAAACGCCCTGGCTCCTTCCTTGAAGAGTATTCAAACTGATAAAGCCACATCGTTTTACGCAGGCCGCGAGCCGAGTCGAACTTGGTTCGTCGAGGCTGTTCTGCCCGGAACCGGCGAAAGCAAGGCGGCGACTGAAAACTTGAAAGTAATCACAGCGACACTTTAGGCCTGCTGAATAACGACAGAGTGCGGGTGCTGGTCCCGAGATCTTCGGGACTAGCTCTGTTAGGTACGAGCGTTGTGGCTTTGTCAATCGCTTTCCTTACCGGGACGCCGTCGGCGACGTGCGCCCTGCTGGGCAAGTCTAACAAGCAAGCGCCCACCTACAGTGCTTGAATGTGCCTATGTCCTTTCACTGTCCTAGTTCCCAGTCGTAGAAGTTAAGTAATTATGCGCCGATAACTTTATGACGACTGCGTTGTTCTACCTGATGTTATCTTCGCTGCCAGGCCGTTACTCTTTTGACATAGCTAAACCAAAACCGAATAACGCATAGTCGTTGGATTTTGGTGGGGAGTGTTGCAGGTGGACCTGTGCTTTGTTTACTCGATCTGCGGTCTGGCAAAATTTCTTGGCAACGGCTGGTGGGACGGCTCTAATCTTTGGCGCTTCCTGATCCACCCGCCATTTAACCTAGTCCTGCCCAATCTTTTGGTTAAATGAACATTGGCGGCATTTGTTCGAGAGCACCCGCGACTTCAGCAATTACCGAGCAATAAAGATTCACACCAAAGCTGCCAGATTCGGCCCCGATGAAGCCGCGGTCCTCAAGTCTTGACACGTGGGGCGGAACCGGCGCAAGATCGGCGACTGAAAGGATCGCCATATGAATTCGATGCTTGTTTCTCGAAATGTTTTCCTCTGCGCCGCTGCAATTCTCATCACGAGTTGTGGCACCGCGACGTTTACCAAAACTGGAAGCGATGCCACGATCGAAAGCCTGCGCAATTTTGAGCTTGCCTTGATCGACGAGTTTGCTGTGCCCGGCAAAAAATTCAACGCCACTGCGTTCAACGCGAAGGTGAACGAAGGCAACGCAAAATTTCAGCAGGCCATTGCCGATGAGAAATTCACTGCCCGTCGTCCGGTCCTCGTCAATCTGAAGGGACAGTTCGACGCTGATGCTGCGCATCTGCGAAGTAAAGCCAGCCGCGGTAAAATCACGCCAGCACTGGCAACCGAGATGAAGAACGACATCAACAAGACTTACGATCATGCGCTCGGCCGGTAAGCCCAAACGCGGGAAGCTTTCCGGGAAAACTTCCCGGAAGACTTCTCGGAAAAAATCGGAGCTCGACTCTGCACTTGATCAGATCAGCGACGAATCGGTCGCAGCGGCAAAGGATGAATTTCAGGATTTGCTCGCGCAGGCGAAAGGCGACACTAGCGAGCTGGTCCGGCAAAATGCAGAGGAACTCGATCGGCGTCTCGTTCTCCTAAAAGAACGAAAGATCGACAAGGAGGATTTCGATTTTTTCATAGAAAACCAAAAGCGCGATCTTCGGGTTTTTGTCGACAGCCAGCCGGCACAGTCGCAGGAACGCGCTGAGAAACTGACGCTCCGTGTGCTGGAGATTGCTGCGAAGGTGGCGATCGCATTGATTTAGCCGCCACGGCTGACGCGCTGAGGACAGCGCGCATTACAGCATTTCAAGTGCAGCCCAGGCCTGCGATCCGTCCGTGCTCGATTCACACAGAGCACCGCGCCCACAGGGCGGTGGCTACAGAGCGCACGAGATTTCGCTCTTAGCGGTCGCGCGTTATGAGCTTGCGCAAGCGATCATGCGGCAGCGCTTCGACGTAGTGTTTGTCGCGGCCGGTCATCGACTGGTTGTCCACTAGTGCATTGACCACCGCTTCCTCTGTGGCTTGAACCACGCCTGTAAAAAGCGGATCCATCAGATCATTCGGAATTGTTTGAACGGTATGCGTCACTTGATCAGGATTCGTGACGTTTGGATTCGCCGTTGAAAAGGCGATAAACAAATCCCCAGATCCGTTGCCAGACACCGTTCCCGTTCGCGCAAGCCCAAGGGACACGCGCCTGGCTAGCCGTTTTAATTGGTTAGGCAACAGTGGCGCATCGGTCGCCACAACAGCGATGCACGAGCCGCTTTCTTGTCCGCCAAAGGACGGGTCCGCCGAGGTGGACTTGTAAACTTCACCGGGAATTTCTTTGCCCACCGGAACTCCGGCAATCACGAGCTGCGAACGCCGGCCGAAGTTCGCCTGGAGAAACACGCCCACTACGAAGCTTCGCGGTGGAGCATCTTTTCCGGCAGCTGCCGGACGAATGTCAAATTGCCGTGAGGCCGTCCCGTTTCCGCCTTTGAACTCGTAGCAGATCATCCCCGTTCCGCCGCCGACGCTCCCCTCTTCAATTATGCCACCATGCGCAGTGTCGAGCGCATGAAACACATGTTCCGGTTTCACGTGAAAACCATTGATGTCATTGAGCCAGCCGTCCCACGTTTCGGCAACGACCGGCAAACTCCACCAGTAGCCGGTTGTGTCGGCCGCGCCGTGTTTAATTCTCCAGGCAATGACAGCGTCACGCGCGATACCGACGCTATGCGTGTTCGTAATCACAATCGGTCCTTCCAAAAATCCGCTTTCGTCAATCCACGCGGTGCCCGTCATTTCGCCGTTGCCATTCAAGCTGAAATAGCCGGCGTAAACCGGGTCGTTGAGAGAATCGTGTCCACGCGGAATGATTGCGGTGACGCCGGTGCGCACTGGGCCTTTGCCAACTTCCAGTTTTCCTTCGCCATCGATCAAGGTCGTATAGCCGATCTCCACACCGGGGACATCCGTGATCGAGTTCAATTTCCCCGGCGTGCCCTCGAATGGGACACCGAGATCGCGCGCGCGAACAACTTTGACCTCGGCGAGCTGCTTTACCGGCGGCGGTGATTTAATCGGCTCACGCGCGAAGACATGAATCCCGAACACGAGCCAAAGCAGGAGAAAGACAATCGGTTTTATTTTCTTGTCCATTTTTCCTCGGCAAAGGTCTTCCACTGGCCGTTCTCTTCCTGACGAATCAGCGACGTCCAGCTTTTCGTCTCTGGATCGAACCCGAACTTGTTCGTCAGCGAGCCTTCCTTGGAATCGAACCGAAATTCGATGCCGAGCAGGTTTGGATCAAGCTTGCCACGACCGAGGCCAGAGTAGCGGCCCCCGAAAACATCTACCCAATGACACACGTAGCTTTTGACGGTGTCATCAAATCCGATGAACACGAGCGCCTCGTATTCCGGTCCTTTTTCGCCGGCGCCGTAATGAAGTTGAATGAATTGGTGCTTCAGCACCCACTCGCCGCGCACAGCGCTCCCAATCGTGCGGCCGTTGGCCATTTTGCGGGCAACACTCCAGTCGCCGACAAAATTATCGAGAAACGGATCCTTAAGCGCCGGCGGAGGACCAGCAGCAAGCAGGATAGCGGTCCCGAACAAAAGCAGCACCATTGCCGACCTCGTTGTGGTAAACATGAGAAATTAGATCCGTGGATGGTTTTCCATTTTCGTTCTGCAATCAACGCATTTAGAAGTCGAAAGCCATTCTTTGATTTGAATCAGATCCAAGTTAAGCTAAAACGTCATGCACAGAGCTGGGTTGAGTGCTTTGTTGATCGTCTGTCTCGTTACCTTTCTGTGCCCTGAAGTGGCCAAACCGAACCTGGTCACGATCACAAAAGCGCCCGATTGCTGCTCCAAAATGTCACGATGCAAAATGACGCCTGAACAGACGTCCCATCATGATCGATGCGGGCACGAATCGCAGCCCGGCAGTTGTTGCACCGTTTCGTGCGCGACGCTGATTCTCTTTTGTCCGATCTCAGAAAGATTCTCTACTCCACATTTTAACGGTCACACTTTGGCAATCGACGACGCAACCGCGTCTGCAAGAATCGAACGACCGCCAACTCCGCCCCCGCGGATTTGATTCTCTCCCACAGCGGTCGGCTCGGCGCAAAAGACGCGCGCACTGCGTGCGCGTTCACGCAGCCGAGGATTCACGAAATCTCAACAGGAGAAAATCATGAAATATCTGCTTTTGATTGCGGCAATTATGACGCTGACGAGCGCGACGACGATCTCGTCGAGTGACGCAGGCTGCTGCGGTGGCGGCGCCTGCTGCCCCGGCGCTTGCTGCATGACAATGGCCCGATAAATCGGGCAACTTGACAAAGGGCCCCGTCGGGAAACTGGCGGGGCCTCTTTGTTTCAACCAATCGCCGTCATTCCGAGCGAAGCACAGCGAAGTCGAGGAATCCCGTGGCGCTACCGATCGTTTCACAACGGGATGTCTCGACTTCGCTCGACATGACAATTAGACTCAAGCGCGTGAATTACGAGGTTTTCGCCAGAAAGTATCGGCCGCAGACATTTGACGATTTGGTCGGCCAGACTCACGTCTCGCGCACGTTGAAAAATGCGGTGGCGCAGAACCGGCTCGCGCACGCATACCTTTTTGTCGGCCCGCGTGGAGTTGGCAAAACTTCGACGGCACGAATTTTGGCAAAGTCGCTAAACTGCATCAAAGGTCCGACGGTTACGCCATGCGGCGTGTGCGATAACTGCCGCGAGATCGCCGGCGGCAACAGTCTCGACGTGATCGAAATTGACGGCGCAAGCAACAACAGCGTCGAGGACGTGCGCCAATTGCGCGAGAACGTTCGGTATGCGCCTGCCAAAGGGCGTTACAAAATTTATCTCATCGACGAGGTGCACATGCTTTCGTCGGCCGCATTCAACGCGCTTTTGAAGACGTTGGAAGAGCCGCCAGACCATGTGAAATTTATTTTTGCTACGACCGAGCCGCAGAAAGTTCTGGCAACCATCCTCAGCCGTTGCCAGCGATTCGATCTGCATCGCATCCCGGCAAATCTGATCGCGCAGCACCTGCAATTCATCGCGAAGAAAGAGAAGATCACGCTGGAACCTGCGGCCGCACACGCGATCGCACGCGGCGCAGAGGGCGGCCTGCGCGATGCAGAGTCGATGCTCGATCAGCTCGTTGCCTTTTGCGGAGAAAAAATTACCGAGAGCGATGTGCTCAATGTTTTCGGATTCACCAGCGAACAAACAGTAAGCGATCTAACAGGTCGCATTTTGCGGGGCGAAACACCGGAAGCAATCAATCTGCTGCACGAGCAATCCGAAGCCGGTAAAGATATGATGCGGCTCATGTCTGACCTGATCGCTTATCTGCGCGATCTGCTCGTGTTCAAAGCCAAACCCGATGCGCTAAACGAAGACGTTGACCCTGACGTTCAAAAATCGCTGACCGCGCACGCGGAACTGATTTCCACCGATCGTTTGCTGGAGGTGATCGATCAATTCGCCGCCGCTGAAGGCCGGATGAAATGGGCGCCTAACAAGAAGCTCCATTTCGAAGTTGCGATCATCAAGGCGATCCAGAGTCTCGGACAAGCGACGCTCGATGAGGTGATCGAGAAATTAAGCGACCTTCGCGACGGCGGCGGCAAACCTGTAGCCGGCATCGATGATGCCGGTCGTCCGAAAGAATCTGATACGCAAACAGCCGGGGTCACCGGCCCCGGCTACAGCAAGACGCGCATCGAGGAAAAAAGCGACACAATCGAGCCTCAAAAACTTTGGCAAGCCGTTCTTGCGAAAATTCCATTACAGAAGGGGTTCGTCCGAAACTCAGCTTCAGCGGCCCATGTTCTTGGAGTCGAAGGGCGCAATTTTATACTTGGTTTCGCGCCTGGCGACAAACCCATGATGGACATCCTGAGCACACCAGCGAATCGCAAGTTCGTTGAGACGTTGCTGCATGAAATCAGCGAGAAAGATTGGACTTTGAAGCTGACGGTGAGCCAAGAACTCGCTTCCAGGAGCGCAGTAGCCGAAAAAGATTCGCCTTCTCATGATTTCAAAGACGAACCATTAATCCAGGAAGCTATCGAACTATTCAACGCGCGAGTAAGACCGTGAATGCATGCTTTTGTCATCCTGAGCGGAGCGAAGCGGAGTCGAAGGATCCCGCGGCATTACCCTGAGCCACCGCAGCGGGATGGAAAGCCTGGCCTCGCGGACTTCGTTCGCTGCGTTGCAGCCTCGACTTCGCTCGGAATGACAAAGAACTGATTATGAATCTAAACAAACTGATGAAGCAGGCGCAGAAGATGCAGGAACAAATGGCCAAGACTCAGGCCGAGCTCGAGCAGAAAACCGTCGAAGTGAGCGCGGCCGGCGGGAAAGTGAAAGTGACGGCAAACGGCGCAGGCGATATCATTGCGATCAAGATCGACAAGGAAGTTGTCGATCCAAACGACGTGGAATTTCTTGAGGAAATGGTGCTAAGCGCGGTGAAGCAAGCGATCGAGCAGGGCAAGGCGCTGGCGCAATCCGAGATGACGAAAATCACCGGCGGACTCGGCGGCATGGGAATACCTGGGCTGCAGTAATGGGGAAGTTGTAGAGGCCCTCGCCGCGGCGAACGCCGCTACACTCACCGAATTTCACTCGCGCCGAAGTAAGGCTGTAACTTTTCCGGGATGCGTACCGAGCCATCCGGCTGCTGATAACTCTCAATCAACGCAGCAAACAATCTCGGCAACGCCAGACCCGAACCATTCAATGTGTGGCACAAGCGATTTTTCCCATCGCGATCTTTGAACCGCAGCTGCATCCGGCGAGCCTGAAAATCTTCAAAGTTCGAGCAACTCGAGACCTCGAGAAACGTCCCGCCG
>Ga0193715_1000274_pt1 | contig 13758 bp, 13 predicted proteins | sample U2m2metaG_FD_143040 | JGI IMG/M metagenome (GOLD analysis project Ga0193715, IMG submission 143040) | Soil microbial communities from a riparian zone of the East river system, Colorado, United States - U2m2 | ecosystem: Environmental > Terrestrial > Soil > Riparian zone | place: USA: East River... | reverse complement strand
CCGTAAGCTGGATACCAATAGCTCGCGTCGAGGAAATAATACCCTCCGGTGACGAAAACAATGGTATTGCAGTTTTGCTTCCACCAATCGCGATTGTGCCATTCGTGCCAATTACGGCGGAGCGCATCGGCATAGCTGATCCGATTACGTCCGGTTTGGTGATTTTTCTTGACCTTGTGCGGTTTAGAATCACGATTCGCCGGGTCACCTACGATCGGTTGCATATCGCCATTTCGTGCGCCGCGAAAGTTGTCGGTTATTTCCAAGTCTTCTGAAATCTCTCGCTTCACCAATACCTCGTTGGCCGGCTTTGGATCGTCGGCTCTGACCGCGCGCTGATCATCCATCATCGATAGCGGATTTTGCACAATTCCGCTTCGTGGCAACAGGTCGCCGCTCGGTGGCACATTCTCGGTTCGCGAGTGCTGTTGAACCCTCGCTGCCGCCAGCCTGGAATTCAATTGCTGGGGCAACTTCGGATAATTAGGTTGAAGATTCGCGGGTGGCTGATTTTGCCTTTGATTCGGGAGCGTGCCGGATGGACGCTGACCAACGTTAGCCGGTCCACGCGGAACGTGCGGTGCATTTGAGTTGTAGGGACGCACGTTACTTCCTCGAACACCATTTCCCGGTGCGGCACGAGGAACGTTTTGGAGGGGTGCGTTCGTTTGTGCTGTGCTAATACAAATCCCCATCGCGAGCACGGCGACAAACCAAAGTGCCGGGAATCTTGATAGCTTCATTAAGTTCCTCTGCCCATTAAACATCATATATCACCTTTTGTTGCAAGTTTCGACTGGAATGGCTTCAAAACTATTCAGGCCGTGCAGTTGCAATCCACAATCAGAAATCTACAATCTTTGATTCTTTACCGGGGTCTTAGCTCAGTTGGTAGAGCGCCTCAATGGCATTGAGGAGGTCACGGGTTCGAATCCCGTAGGCTCCATTTTCTTTTTGCACATCGCGCGGTGCCGCCAGCGCTACGACTTTGCGCGAATCAGCCACCGGCTATGGCGTCTTGCACGGTAACAAACGCGTAACTTTTCCCGTGCAGCGCGGAGCGCGAACCGCTGCGATTCTACGGGCATGAAAGCAACAAGTAATCCTACAGCAGATGATTTTGGTAAGAGCGAGAATCGTCCTTTCCAGAACGATGTGGAAAAAAGAACCAAGCCTCGCAAAAGTTCTATCAGTCGTCGTTCGTTCCTCGGCAAATCGCTCGCCGTGGGAGCAGGAACCATCGGTGCAGGACTGTTGAGCGGCATCCGAACGGCAGAAGCAAGTGGTGGTCTAACACCGGGAGACGCAGCCCTTCTCCGGTTCGCAGCGGCGGCAGAAATACTCGAGGCCGACTTTTGGATCCAATACAACGAACTCGGCGGCATCCAAGATGACGAAGTTCCTGGCGGCAAAGGCAATGAAGCCTACACCGACGCCTTGGAGGTTATTGAGGATGAAATGGGAGACTACATCCATGACAACACCGATGATGAGATTACTCATCACCAGTTCCTCAACGCGTACCTGGTCTCCAAGGGAGCGGCTCCTGCAAACCTCGACCCGTTTCGCACGCTGATGGGCAGCACTGCGACAGGAGTCAATCCAGACTTGATCGGACATCGGCTCACTAACCTGACTCAACTTACCGTCGACACCAGCTGGTGGACGCGCTACCGCGACGACAGCCATAACCCGGATCTTGACCCAAACCACGTCTTTCCGCAGGCTGTCCCGACTTTAGGGGTAAACCAGCATACGGCGATTCCCCGAACCGATGCCGACACAACGGATCCTAATTTCCTACAGGCGATCGCGAATACGGCGGCTTTCCACTTTCCAACCATTGAACAAGGTGGCAACAGCCTCTACCCCGCGCTGGCACTGAGGGCGACTCATACCGAAGTCCTGCGAATCCTGATCAGCATTGGCCCTACGGAAACAATGCATTTTCAAACCTGGTCGGATGTGGCGGGCAATGCGCCTCCCCTGACTGCCATCGATCCGGTAACCGGTGTTTCGGTGACTTTTCCGGATCTGGAGGTGGAGGACGAGCTCTTCGACAAGGCCCTGATCATGCCCGAGCCGTGTCCGTTCCTGGATGAAAGTCTCCCTATTTGTTCGGTCATTCGACCGACCAAAACGGAAGGTGTGGCGATGGGCACTCTGCAGTTCCTGACAGACATGGGACTCTTCATCGGCCAGTCGCCGGCATTCTTTGCGTTTATGGCCGAGCTGGCTCGACTCGCAGACCATGCCAGAGCGGGCGGTCGTCGGCCCTGAGAAATGTGACGGCTGGCTCAACAGTTAAACCGCAAGATCAGGGACGGTCGCGAAGGGATACGCGGCCGGCGAAGGGCGAGGGTCCAATCCCCTTGCCTTCGGAATCGCGATAGCCAGATCTGTTTCCGCCAGCAATAGCTCATGCTTTGATGTTGGGCGGGACAATCTTTTCTCTTTCGTCGGGTTACTTTTCGGGGAAGTATGCCTTGTCCCGCGAAAGGCGCGCAACATCGATGGCTGAGTGGGTTTTTATTTGCGGTGGCGATCACTTCCAATGCACAAGACCAACTCCATCATCATGTGCGCACCGAGAATGACGATTTTCGAGACCGCAGCGAACCTGGAGCTGTGGCCGCGAATTCTCCCCCACTATCGCTATATCCGTTACCTCGAACATAGTCCGAGTCGAAACGTCGTGGTAATGGCAGCGACCCGCTCGGGCATTCCCATTTCGTGGACTTCCGAACAAATCATCGATCTCGACCGCGTGGAAGTACGCTTCCATCACTTGAAAGCATTCACTAAGGGAATGCGCGTAGTCTGGACGTTTCAGGAGGTGCCAGACGGAGTGTTGGTCGAAATTAAACACGATCTCGCGTTTCGCGTGAAGATTTTGGAACCCATCGCGGACAAAATTATTGGCGACTTTTTCATTCACCACATTGCAAATAAGACACTGCGCTGCATGAAATCGTACGTTGAGACAAGCACAAATAAGGTCATCGCATGAGCCAACGACGCGCTGTTATCACTGGGATTGGTCCAATCACCTGCATCGGGTACGGACGCGAGAATTTTTGGAACGCAATTCTCGGGGAAAAGAGTGGCATCAATACCATCACCAGCTTTGATCCCACCGTTTTCCGCGTGCGCTCAGCCGGCGAGATCGGTGATTGGGATCCGGAGGCATTTTTTTCGCCCCAACGTCTGAAACGACTGGACCGCTACGCACAGTTCGCGGTCGTATCGGCAAAGCTCGCGCTTGATGATGCGCAGCTCGAATGGTCCCGTGAAAAACCGCAGGATCGAGTCGGTGTTAGTTTTGGCACAGCTCTTGGCGGGGTTTGCAAAGCCGAAGAACAATACCTCAGGTATCTAAAGAAGGGCGTTCGCGGCGTCCAACCTACGCTCGCCGTTCAGGTATTCGGCGGTTCGGCCCACTCGAATATCGCGATCGAGTTCGGATTTCGCGGCGTCGGCACGACAAATTCGAACAGTTGCGCCAGTGGAACTGTATCGGTCGGCGAAGCGCTGCGTTACATCAGGGACGATTTTGCGGACGTGATTGTCGCCGGCGGCGCCGAAGCCCCTCTTACGACCATTACCGTCGGCGCGTTCGACATCATCAAAACCATGAGCCGGTGGGCGGGCGATCCCGCTCTGGCTTGTCGGCCGTTCGACCTGTTGCGAGATGGATTTGTAATGGGCGAGGGTGGCGCTTCGGTCGTTATCGAAGAACTTGATCATGCCCGCGGCCGGGGCGCGCACATTTACGCTGAGCTACTCGGATACAGCTTAAACAACGATGCTTTCCATATGACTTCGCCGCTGCCAAATGGCGAATCGTCCATTCGCGCAATGCGCGAAGCGCTCGCGGACGCCCAACTGGCGCCGGAGCAGATCAATTACATCAACGCGCACGCCAGTTCCACCCAGCTCAACGACAGCGCGGAAACGGCCTCGATCAAACAAGTGTTTGGCGAGCATGCACGACGAATTCCGGTTAGTGGAACAAAAGGTTATTACGCACATCCCCTGGGCGCTACCGGCGCGATTGAGGCAGCGCTTTGCGCGCTCGCTTTGGACCGGCAATGGGTTCCACCCACGATTAACTACGCAAATCAGGATCCCTCATGTGATCTTGACGTCGTGCCCAATCACGGACGCGACGCGGAACTGAACTATGTAATGAGTAACTCGTTCGGTTTCGGCGGAATTAATGCATGTGTCGTGTTAGGAAAGATGCGTGTCTGAATCGCCGAATGCGCTGAGGACAGCGCGCTCTACAGCACGTGGTCAAGGTTGTAGCGTCCGCTGTCTTCAGCGGAGAAGATCCGGCCGGTTTTCGCGCGTACGCTTCATTGCCTGCTCTTCACGCCACTTTGCGATCTCGGCGTGATTTCCGGAAACCAAAACTTGGGGAACTTTCCACCCGCGAAATTCTGCCGGGCGAGTGTACTGTGGTGCCTCCAGTAATCCGTCGTTGAAACTGTCATCGACCGCGGATTGTTCATGACCAAGCACACCAGGCAATAAACGCACGATTGCATCAACGAAAACGACCGCTGCGATTGCTCCGTTTGTGAGCACGTAATCGCCAATGGAAATTTCCAGATCCACCAGGTGTTCAATCACCCGGTGATCGATTCCCTCATAGTGGCCGCAAATGATGACTAAATGTGATTCGCGTGAAAGCTCTGTGGCCATCTGTTGATCAAACCGCCGACCAGCCGGCGACATCACAATAACTTTCGGTTTTCCATTCTCGATTTTCGATTGTTGCACCTCGAGAGCTGGACGCTGGATGTTGGCCGTTTTCTCCTTTGCACCACATAGCTCTTCGACGGCCGCAAAAATCGGCTCCGGTTTCATCACCATTCCCTGGCCGCCGCCGAACGGCGCATCGTCCACAATGTGATGTTTGTCCGTAGTCCAGTCCCGCAGGTTAAGAATTCGCAGATCGATAATCCCATTTTCCTGAGCGCGTTTCATGATGCTTTCGCCAAGAGGCGCGCGACAGATGTCCGGAAACAATGTCAAAATATCGATCTTCACTTGGAAAGAAAACGTCGAACGGCCTGTGCTCAACGTCCAATGCCGATATTGTAGGGCGTTTCTGTGAAACGCCATCGGATTGGCGTCTGACATAGACGCCCTACAAAAATCTACAGGCTATTCGACGATTTCGAGGATCGCCCGCTGACCATGGCGCGCGGCCGAACTGGCGAGTAACGCGCGAATAGCTTGAATGGTCTGGCCGCCCCGGCCAATAACGCGACCGACGTCTCCTCGTCGAAGTTGCAGCTTAAAGACCGTGGTTCTGCCGCTTGGAATTTCCGTCAAAACCATGTCGTCAGGAAATTCGATCAGTTGGCGAATGACGAACTCCAGGAACTCTCTCATGCGCCAGAAAGACTAATCACGAATGCGCCTTCGCACAATAGCCATGGCGCGACGGGAACACGAACGAGCATGAATTTCGCTTGTCCCAGATTCCAGCGCTTTGGCGCATCGGTTTCCTCAGAAGGTCCGCATCGCTGGTTGCGACTCGCGGGAGCGAACCGCAGTTAAACAAACACCCCGATGCTAACTGGCGTCCTCAGCCGGAGCCGCCGGAGGGGATGAGGGTTCCGGGACCGATTGCTGTTCGTTTTGCTCTGTTTTGGCTGCCGGTTCCGCGGTTGCTGCTGCTTTCTTATTCTTCTTGATCAAGCTGCGCACGGTATCGGATGGCTGGGCACCTTTGCTGATCCAGTATTCGACTCGATCAATGTTCAACGTGCTGTTGCGACCGGGTATCTTGGGATCGTACGTGGACTGCGCCTGTCGGCCACTACCACTTTGTAGTAGGGGCTATTCTTCGCTCCTTCTCTGCGTAATCTGATTGAAACTGCCATGTTAACTTCTCATTCGCGCCATTTGCGCCATCATTTTTTTCATTTTACCTGCGCTTTTCATCATCTTTCGCATCTGATCAAAGCGTCGTAGCAAATCGTTTACCTCCGTGACAGTGCAGCCGCTACCACGTGCGATGCGCTGACGCCGCCGCGCATTCAAAATGCCGGGACGCGTCCGCTCTTCGTTCGTCATCGAAAGCACGATGGCTTCCGTGCGCTTGAGCTGCTTCTCATCAACCGAGAGGCCCTGAACATTACTCATGCCGGGCAACATGCCAAGAATATTCTCCAGCGGCCCCATCCGCCGCATCATTTTGAACTGCGCCAGGAAATCATTGAAATCGAACGACGCGGTGCGCAGTTTCCGCTCCAACCGGGCGGCTTCTTCTTCGTCGACCGCTTCCGCCGCTTTCTCGACCAGGCTAACGACGTCACCCATGCCAAGAATTCGGCCTGCGAGTCGTTCCGGAACAAAGAGTTCAAACTGATCCAGCTTTTCCCCAGTTCCCGTGAACTTGATTGGCTGCCGCGTCACTTCCCGCATCGACAACGCCGCGCCGCCTCGTGCGTCGCCGTCGAGTTTTGTCAAAATGATTCCGGTAATCGATAGAACGTCGTTAAAACGGGATGCAACGCTGACAGCCTGTTGGCCGGTGGCGGCGTCAACAACCAGCAACGTTTCCTGTGGGTTTAGAAATTCTTTCAACCTTTTCAGCTCCTGAATGAGCGTTTCGTCGATCTCCTGACGACCTGCTGTATCAAAAATTTCCACAACTTGCGTACCCGCCGATTGGGCCCTGCTGGATGCTTCAGCAGCCGCCCGCTCCACATTTTTCTCGCCCGGACCAGGCGTGAATACATGGACGTCGATTTGTTTTCCAAGCGTTGCCAGTTGTTCGATCGCCGCTGGTCGTTGCAAATCGCAGGCAATTAAGACTGGCGTGCGACCCTGCTTTTTCAGAAGACGTGCCAGCTTGGCAGAAGACGTTGTCTTCCCCGATCCGTTAAGACCAACGATCAAAATACGACCTGAATCTCCTAGATTAATGGGTGCGGCATCGCCTCCGAGCAAAGTAGTTAACTCGTCGTGGAAAATTTTGACGATCTGCTGTCCCGGCGTAATGCTGCGAAGAACGGCTTCTCCAAGGGCTTTCTCTTTGACGCGCGCAATGAATTTCTTGGCGACCTGAAAATCGACGTCGGCCTCGAGCAAAGCCAGGCGTACCTGGCGCAACGCGGCATCGATGTTCGATTCGTTTATCGTGCCGTGTCCACGCAGGTCTTTGAAGACGTCCTGGAGTTTGTCAGAGAGTTGAGAAAACATGATGCTAAAAAATTAGGCGTTGCGGCACATGACCGTCACGGGGCGCACACATCTTTGCGCAGGGGCGAGTAGGTTCTAGCGCTCGCGGGCGCGACTATTTTTTAGGCGTCGCTACGGGCGAGGTCGCCGCTCCCGCCGCACCTTCTTCGATCCCGAAAGTCCAATGCGCTTCGACCTTTTTCCCTTGGGATTTCGCGCTGATAATTACGCTGCATGACTTCTCGTGCAACTTCTGCGTCACCTGATATGAGACTGTGCCCGACTTCGGATCGTAGCTCGCAGGAACAACACCGAGACCACTTACGCGCATTTGCACACTGCCGGGCTCGATCGCGCCGACCGCGCTGAGATTAGCCTTGATAAGCGGCAGCGCGGTGCGCACCGTTTCGCCGTCTGCCGGGTGCGTCGAGAGATCCTTCGCGCCAACTTCGGCCACCGCTGCTCCGCCTCCACTCGAGGTGGCAATCATTTTCACCGCGTCTTCAAAAACCTTGGGCTTGTTTGCCTCGATCGCATAACGACCGATCGAATCCATCGGCGACGTAAAGGTGATTGGCTGGCCGTAGACGGTAAACATCGCTTCGTAACCGGAATTTCGGGCAATTTCTTTGACGTGTTCGTTGTAATTCCCAAACGGCACCGCAAAGCAATTCACTTTGATGCCCAGGCGCTGCTCGAGGAGTTGCTTGGAGCCGACTACTTCGTTTTGCATCCATTCCTCGTATTGGGGTCCGGTCACTTTCGTTCGGGTCCTTTTCCCGCCGGAAATCAGTGTTATGGTATGTCCTTCGCGCAGGTCCTGATGAGTCGCGGAGTGTCCCTCAATATCAACTCCGTTGTCGCGCATATCGGCAAGCTGTTCCCAGGTGATCGCTTCTCCGCCGCCTAACGAGCCACCACGCACGCCTTCGGTGTAAATGAACATGGTAAACGGGTAGCCATATTTCTTCATAATCGGCCAGGCGACCTCGTATTGGGATTTCCAGCCATCATCGAAAGACACGACTGCAGATCGCGGCGGTATGTTCTTTTCACCTCGTTTCCAGGCGAGCAAATCCTGCAGTGAAATGACTGTGATGCCGCGGTCCTTTAATTCCTTCATCTGCGCTTCAAACGCAGCGGGCGTGATCTCCGTGCCGGGATAGCGGATCTTGTCCACCAAACGGTGATAACAAAAAATGAGCACCTGGGCCGTTTGATCGACAACCGGTTTTGTAATCTTCGGAGACGACGCCGCGATCGGAGTGGCGATGGCAGCCGGCGTTGCTGATGAAGCACTCGCCTGCTGCGAGCTCGCGGAGACACTTTCCTGCTTCTTGCACATCGAAAGATTCAGCGCCAGTAGCAAGGGGAGAATCGCAAATCGGATTATCATAAAGGAAGTAAAGGCATTAAGCACGACGGCACAAAACACAAGTGCTTTTTGCAGTAGTGGTCAGTAGACAGGCCCTTAACCAATTACGTTGTATCGTTCATGCTTCACGCGAAAAATTTTTGGTAGAAGGCGTTTTCTTTGCTATAAAATCAGGATGCCGCACCAGGTCACACGTCTAGTTACAATCGCTTTTTTCGCTTCGTTGGCTGCTTGCAGTACCGTCACGACTACCGGGGTCAAAAACACAAGTAAGACTTTCAATACCGTTGTAGTGGACGCCGGACATGGGGGTAAAGATAGCGGCGCATATCGCCGCTACGGCCCACCGGAAAAGGCGATCGCCCTCGATGTCGCCCAGCGCCTCAACAAAAAGCTCCGCGAATCTCAGTTGAAAACTGTGATGACCCGTGACTCGGATGTCTTTATCGAATTGAACGATCGGGTGGCTATCGAGAATAAGCAGAAAAATGCAATTTTTGTGAGCATTCACTTCAACGATTCGCGCAAGCGCCGGATTCGCGGATTCGAGACCTACTATCATTCGGGCGCCTCGTCCGATCTGGCGAGCCAGATCCAGGCAAAACTGATGACCATTCCGAATTCCTCAAATGGCGGCGTGCACACGGCAAATTTTCGCGTGCTGCGCCTGGCAAGCTGTCCCGCGGTGCTGGTGGAATGCGGATACTTGAGCAATCGCTCCGAGGGTAACAAGACGCGCGATTGGGAATATCGTGAATTACTCGCTGAGCGAATCGCGGAAGCAATTGTCGAGCAACGCTTCGGCTCCGGCGTTTACCGCGCCTCCTCGCAGGTGGCGCAATCGCCGGCACAACCAGAATCCCCCAGTGGCGGCACGGGCCTCGCGCCGTCCACCGGACATCGCTAGAATTCTTTTCCGCGCGCTTCGCGTCCCGTTGCGGCCAACACGATGATGGCAATGAAAACAACGGATTCTACCAGCGCCATGGTCAGCGCGTAATTCGGAGTGCCGCTTGAAGTGCGAAAACGTTCCGCCAGCCAGGCTTGCTGCTGCGCGGCATAGGCGGCGGCAAAATTTCCCAGTTGATATGCCAGGCCCGGGAAAGTACCGCGCAAATCGACTGGCGAAACTTCATTCAAATGTACCGGCACAACGCCCCACGCGCCTTGCACCATGAATTGCATCAGAAACCCCCCGGCGATAAGAAGAGCTGTTCCCGGCGCGAAAACCCATGCCGGAATCAGGAGCATTCCGCACACCGCACAAAAAATGATCGCACGGCGGCGTCCCCAGCGTTGTGAGAAAAAGCCAATGACGGTCCCGCCGCAGATGGCGCCAAAAGCGTAGATGATTGCGATCATTGATTTTTCACTCACTCCAAAGCCACGTTGTCTTTCGAGAAACGTGGCATAAAGGTCCTGAGTGCCGTGCGACATGTAATTGAACGCCGTCATCAGCAGGACGACCTGAATAAAAAGCGCGCCGTGTTGCCTAATGAATGCGCCGATATCCAGCGGCAAATGCTGTCTGTGCTCTTTGTTGCGTTGCCAAACGGGCGATTCTGGAACACGTGACCGGATGTACAACACCAGAAGAGCTGGCAGCGCACCGGCAACAAATAGTCCGCGCCAGCCGAAAAATGGGAACACAAACCAGTAAACGATCGCAGCAAGAAGATAACCAACGGCATAGCCTTGTTGCAAAATTCCGGAGAATAGACCGCGTGTTGCTGTGGGCAGCGACTCCATCGCCAGGGAAGCGCCCAAGCCCCATTCGCCGCCCATTCCCACTCCGAAGAGCGCCCGCAAGATCAAAAAACTAGTAAAATTCGGGGCGAACGCCGTGAGCAATTCGATAACGGAATAAAAAATAATGTCGCCCATCAGCGGGATACGCCGGCCGAATTTGTCGCCGAGCAACCCAAAGATGAGGGCACCCAGCGGACGCATCATTAACGTCAGCGTAATTCCGAACGCGACTTCGGGAATCGTCCGCCCGAAATCATGCCCGACCGGTACCAGCACAAATGTGAGAAGAAAAAAATCGAACGCATCGAGTGCCCACCCCAGAAAGCACGCCAGGAATGTATTTCGTTGATTACGGTCAAGCGATCTGAAGAGTCGCACCGCCTCCATGGCGCATTGAGCTAATCGTCACACGGAGAGAAGTCGAGAGAATTGCTGGACCCGACAGCAAAGCTGCAATCGAGCAAACTAAACAGATGCCGGATTCCGATAAGCGTTGACACCCCAATGCGCGGCCATATAGCCTCGGTAGATTAGAAGCGCACCGAAACTCTCTCTTCGATTCCGTCCGGGATCCTGCGCTGCATCTAAGATTAACGTTCAACATTAAATCAGAGAGAAAACACATTCATGAAATCAATTGTCAGTATTACCGCCATTACATTATTGAGCCTGTTGCCTGTGACATTTGTTCAGGCGCAGGACACTCCAAAGGCTGCAAGCGAAAAACGTCCTACAATCGCGGGGGCCGGCAAAAGAACCGATGTTTATCACGTCCATTTCACCAAGGCTGCTCTTGGTAAAGCCGTTCAATTAGGCGATTGGCTCAAGACACCTAATCCCAACGACCCAATGCCAGGACATTTTATTGTCCTCCGTCATCAGGACGGCGACGCCTGGGATTACGTAGTTATTACACATCTCGGTACCAAAGCCACCGTAGAGGCTGCAGGCACGGCCGTGCCTGCGGACAAGCGTGACTTGAGCGAATGGCACACCGACACCTTTGTCAGTGGTCCATCATGGGAAGAATTCAGCCGCGCCATGGGTGTCGGCGGCGACTCTGCTTCAAAAACTGCGGGCTCGGTTTATTCCGTCTCATATTATCGCCCCGCTCCTGGGCATCGCGAGCAGTTGGAAAAGATGTTGAGCGAAACACCGAACGCGACAGGCGACACGACTGCCGGCAATGTTCTGATGCAGCACTTGGAAGGAGCTGACTGGACCTTCCTAAGCATCGCTCGCTACAATTCGTGGGACGACTTTGCCACCGGCGAAAAAAATGCCATGGCGCAGACTACGAAGAAGGATAGCCCTTGGTTCCGTTTGCGCGATCACACCCAATTTCATACCGACACTCTCACCGATCGTATTGCTCCATAAATTGCACGCACTCTTTCAGTGATACGCGGCTAGAGCGATTAATCCTCAATCGCCCAATGACACTCCGCCTCTTAGTTTCGGGGGGCAGAATGCCATCTGTTTCGCTTTGGGCATTCGCACTCTTTTGAGCATTCGGCTTTTGTCATCACTCTCAAGAAACCGAGCAACGTTCCCACGGTTGGGCTCGATAACGTTCAGGAGCAAGAGCATATGTAGGACGGAGTAACACATCTACGCATCATGATGCGTCAATTTGTTGCTTGATTCCCCGAGGAAACGCTCTTTAGTTCCCGGACAATCATGGCTACAAACGGTCTTCATCCCTTGGAAGCGCTCCTGCGCGAACGAATCGTTTTACTCGATGGCGCAATGGGCACAATGATCCAGCACTACAAGCTGTCCGAGGCCGAATATCGAGGAGAACGGTTCGGCGATTGGAAAGGCAAAGACCTCAAGGGAAGCCTGGAACTGCTCAATCTAACCCGGCCGCAAGTCGTAGAGGAAATTCACTCCGCTTATCTCAATGCCGGCGCCGACGTTGTCGAAACGAACACGTTCAGCGGAACGACCATAGGCCTGCACGATTTCCTGTTTCAGGGCGAGCCCACGAGTGGGCGCAAAGATCAGGAATTTTTTCAGCGCGTGGTGGACGATGCCGATCTTCGCACGCTCGTTCACGAAATGAATCTTAAAGCCGCTCAGATCGCGCGTCGCGCCGCGGATCGTGTCGCGAATGAAACCGGACAGCAGCGATTCGTGGGCGGATCAATGGGACCGCTTCCTGTGGCAGGTTCGATTTCACCCGACGTAAACGATCCCGCATTTCGCGCGGTCTCGTTCGACCAACTTCGCCAAACTTACTTCGATGAAGCCAAAGCTCTGCTCGAAGGCGGTGTCGATCTACTCATTGTCGAAACGATTTTCGACACACTTAACGGAAAGGCAGCGCTGTTCGCCATCGCCGATGCTCTGGAAAAATCCGGACGCAAGGTGCCGTTGATGATCTCGGGCACCGTGATTGACAAATCCGGCCGAAACTTGAGCGGACAAACCGTCGAAGCATCGCTCATATCGATCGCGCACGGTGACCCGCTCGTCGTCGGTTTGAATTGTTCACTCGGTCCGGATGAGATGGAATCGTTCGTGGAAGAACTGGCGCGCATCTCACCCTACTACATGAGCGCATATCCAAACGCGGGTCTGCCGGATCCCCTATCGCCGACCGGTTTTCCAGAAACAGCAGAAACTTTCGCACCCAAGGTCGCGAAGTGGGCAGAGAACGGCTGGCTCAATGTGGTAGGTGGCTGCTGCGGCACAACGCCGGATCACATTCAAGCGCTCGCAAAACTGACGCAGAAATTCTCACCGCGTACTGTGGAAAGAAACACCAAGTATACATGATTCTGCGACTATCCGGACTCGAACCGTTGAACGTTACGCCGGAGTTTGGCTTCGTTGTCATCGGCGAGCGCACCAACATCACAGGATCGCCGAAGTTTTCGAAGCTGATTCTCGCCGGCGATTTCGACGGCGCGCTCGCTGTGGCTCGTCAGCAGGTGCAGGGCGGCGCGAACCTTCTCGACGTGAACATGGACGAAGGGATGCTCGACTCGGAGGCGGCCATGGTCCGCTTCCTGAATCTGATCGGCAGCGAACCTGAGATCACGCGAATTCCAATTGTGATCGACAGCTCGAAGTGGAGCGTCATCGAAGCAGGGCTCAAATGCCTGCAGGGAAAAGCGGTGGTGAATTCCATCAGCTTGAAAAACGGCGAAGAAGACTTTCTCCGACAAGCCCGACTAATCAGACGATATGGCGCTGCAGCGATCATAATGGCGTTCGATGAGCAAGGTCAGGCGGATAATTTTCAGCGCAAAATCGAGATCTGTGCGCGTGCTTATGATCTCTTGACCAAGCAAGCAGGTTTCTCTGCGAGTGACATTATCTTCGATCCAAACATTTTGACGGTTGCTACCGGGCTCGAAGAACATCGGAATTACGCGGTTGATTTCATCAACGCGACTCAGTGGATCAAAAAGAATCTTCCGGGCGCG
>Ga0193715_1000272_pt1 | contig 13788 bp, 11 predicted proteins | sample U2m2metaG_FD_143040 | JGI IMG/M metagenome (GOLD analysis project Ga0193715, IMG submission 143040) | Soil microbial communities from a riparian zone of the East river system, Colorado, United States - U2m2 | ecosystem: Environmental > Terrestrial > Soil > Riparian zone | place: USA: East River... | reverse complement strand
GGTGGAGACAACGTATTTCCGCTTGGTGTTCAGCGGCTGGGCGAGGACCTGCTCCTCCGCGGATGCTTTCGGCCAGTGGCCTGCGAAGTTCTCGTACGTCCGACGCCCGAACAGATATCCGCCGGCTTCGCTCAGGTTCTTGACCACCCAATTCCTCGACATGTCGTCGAAGTACGGCAGATGCCAGCCGCCGTGCTTGAAGCCGCCGCTCTTATCCTCGTTGGGCGAGCCCGGCGCCTGCACCACGCCGTCGAGGCTGATCCATTCCTGTACGACTAGCTTGCGCATTCCTGGATTCCTTTCCGCCTAGAACGCGTATCCGAGCCCGGCAGTGAACTCCGCGGCGTTGTTGTGAAAGCCGGAACTGTTGCCGCCCGTTTTCCAGCTCCGAAGGCGGAGCTCTCCACGCACAAGGACGGAAGAAGAAATAGGTACGCGCAAACCTGCAGATCCTGAAACAGTTGGGGTCGTTGCGGAGCGTCCTGCCGAGTTATTGAAGTAATGAAGCCATCCGCCACCCAAGCCGATGTAGGGACGGACGCGAGTCGCCGGAAGCTGGGCCTGAAGCTGCGCCTCACCAACTCCCACACGCGTGTTTGTCGTGCTGAATTGCTCGTCGAGCGACGCGTATGACAAACTGATCTCACCCAACATCCACCGTCCAACGAGCGGAGCGGCCGCTCGGACGGCAGCAAGCGGCGCAGTGCCAGTTCCGCTGGCATCGAATTGACTGACGCCGGCGGCGACTGACACTTCACGAGTTCGTGTTTGCGCGCCGACGGGAATCGCCACAACGAGAGCGGCGCAGAAAGCAGAAAACCTAAGTGCGTTGGTCATTTGTCTCCACAGGAGGGTCTATCATGATTACAGCGTGACCAGTAAGGTAACTAGTCCGCCCGTCAGCCTTGGTTGCCATCGTCGACAGATTCGTACCAACCGCCTTTGTAGACTACCAGCGACCGCCGCACCCGGCCCGACGCGTCTATTTCCTCTAAGACCGATTGCATCTCGTGCTGTACTCCACCTTGCTCTCGACGGGAAATGTTGGTCATGCGTAGCTGAAATCGCGGGTAGCCGCCTCTGCTCGGCAGTTCTATGACGCCCGGCTGAGCCAGGTTCCCTATGTTATCAGGTCCCCGCGGGAATGTGCGGAACTTGTAACCTGGATCACTGGTGTGGGAAACGATACGAGGCGGTCCGGCCGAATCGAGCTGGATGAGATATGTAACCAACCCTCGGCCGCGCTCACCCGCTCCCTCAAACATGATAGTCTTCGCCCCGCACGTGAGCGTGTGAGTCTGAAAATCTTCGACTATCACTTCACCCGCCCATCGTGGTCCCCGTTCTGCATCAAATCGAGCGATTCGAAGCACGTGAGGCCCGCTCAGGCCAGGCGTGCTGAATGCACGAAACTCGGCGGCAATGAAGCCGGCACCGATGCAGAAGTAGCCGTCGCTGTCTGCCCGCGCCTTGCCGCCAACAACTGTGACCAGCGTGAGCGAGAGGAGGAACGTTTTTCTGCTTACATCAGCTGGCAATAGGCAGAACCTGCCCGTCGATGAGCGGGCGCATTGACGCAATCACGGCGTGAAGCTGCTCTGGAGAAAATGGTTTGGTAAGATAGCCATCGGCGCCGGCATCCAGAAAGCGCTTCCGATCCTCCGCCATGGCGTGCGCGGTGAAGGCCACGATTGGGATGTGGCGTCCGGTGCGAGCCTCCAAACGACGAATCTCCGCCGTTGCCTCGAGCCCGTCCATAACCGGCATCTGCACATCCATGAGCACAAGGTCGAACTGATGCTGCGCCAGCGCATCAAGCGCCTCCCGGCCAGTTTTGACGTGCGTGACATGGTGGCCAACTTTCCGCAACAGCACCGACGCGAGCAAAGCGTTTACCGCGTTGTCCTCGGCCAACAGCACGCGCAAACTACTGAAGCTTGCAGGCTCAGTCGAAGGCGGGAGCCGTAGCACGACGGGTAGAGTCTCCTCTGGTGCGAGCTGGAACGGGATCGTCACATGGAACGTGCTGCCGACGCCAAGTTGACTCTCTACCCAAATGCGGCCGCCCATCAGCCGCGTGATCAGCGACGCGATGGTCAGACCCAGGCCGGTACCACCAAACTTGCGCGTGGTGGAGGCGTCCGCCTGCGCAAAGGAGTCGAAGATTGCTGCCTGTTGGTCCGCCTGAATTCCAATCCCGGTGTCCGTCACGCTCAAGTGAATGACATCGCCGGTGTCCAGCTCGACACGCAATGACACCTCTCCCCGCTCGGTGAACTTGATCGCGTTGCCGACAAGATTGACCACGATCTGGCGCAAGCGGCCGGGATCGCCGATCAACAGGGCGGGCACGTCGCCGGAGACGCTATGGGCGAGCGCAATCTTCTTCTGCTCCGCGCGAGAGGCAAAGAGCCGCATGGTATTGTCGATCGACTCTCTAAGATCGAACTCGACGGGATCGAGCGAGAGCTTGCCGGCTTCCATTTTGGAGAAGTCGAGAATGTCGTTGATGATGGTCAGCAGCGAGTCTGCCGAGCTCTCGACGATCTCGAGGTATCCGCGCTGCTCGGCTGTTACGTCCGTTTGTAGAACGAGTGCGGTCATCCCGATGACACCGTTCATCGGAGTCCGAATCTCGTGGCTCATGTTGGCGAGGAATTCACTCTTCGCCTTGTTGGCGACTTCCGCGCGCTCCTTGGCGCCGACGAGCTCCAATGTCCGGGCCGACACTTCGCGCTCGAGCTCGACGCCGTGCCCCAGCAGGCGCCTCTCGTGCCCCTCCATCTGCGCAACCATGTCGTTGAAATTGTGCACCAGCGCGCCGATCTCGTCGCCGCGCTCCGCATCCTTCGCGCGAAGGGAGTAATTCTTCGTCTCGAAGACTTCGTGGGCCGTGTTGGCCAGTGCCAGAATCGGCGTCGATATGAATCCCTCGAGCGTCAATGAGAGAAGATACAGCACCAACATCGTTGCTACCATAATCGCAACGAGCAGCTGCCCGCTCCTGATCTGTCGGCTTACGATCTCGGAATGATCCGAAGAGATGTAGATGAATCCCGCGACATCGCCATGTAGCGCAATTGGACGCACAACCGTGGTACGATCCCGCGAGATCACCGGCGCATGTACATGCGCAGGAATCGGCTCACCCGACGCTTCGCCCGGCTTGAAGGAAGTAAAGAGGTTTCCCTGTTTGTCATACAATGCTGCCGCAACAATTCCCGGTTTCAGTGCAAGCGCGGCGAGAATCTCTTTTGATGCTGCTACGTCGCCGAAGGCCATTGCCGCGACGCTGTTGGCCCCGGCGATGTCGGCAAGCGACCCGAGATCCTCCGACATCACGCGCAGCATGTTGCGGGAGTCGTAGACAAAACTGGCACCGGACGCGAGCATGACCGCGGCCCCCGATGTCGCCATCAACATCGTCAGGAGCTTGGCGCGGACGCTGAGCGCCAGCCTCACTGTTGAGACCCGGACCGATCGCTCGAGGAGCGAACGACTCGTGTCAGCGCCAGGAGCTTGGAGCTCACACGCAGGCCGGCGTTCTGCGCGGCCGTAGTGTCCACGTCGAAGCGCACCCTTCGATCTTCGACGAGGAGGCCGATCACGCCGCCGCGAGTCGCGAAGGCTTCTCCTTCACCGATGGTGAGAGCGCCGGCAGCCGTCGCGGCATCGAAAACGTGGTGGAGCTTCTTCACGTCTGTCTCGACTACGAATACCGCGCGCGCCCCCGCGAGCGACGCATCCCATTTGACCCGGCGAACGAACAGTGGCCGGTCGCCGATCATTTTCGATTCGAGGAATTGCTCGGTGGCGTCCGCGGTGGCGCCGTCTCCAATTATGAGGACGACGAACGGATCCTTTGCCCGGACCGATTCCGATGGCCACTCAACGAACTTGAGGAAGTTGTAGACGAACATCGCCTTGACCTGCGATTCGCCCATCGGAGCCTGCGCTTCCACGCGAACGCCAAACAACAGCGCCGCGAGAAGGATTAGCAGCTTAATAATGGAGCGTCGTTCTGACACGGAAGCTCCGGCCGTCCTGTTTAATGACATCCTGAACGAAGTCATCGGGAACCGGATCTCCGTATTGGGTGCCGAAGACGTTGTAGAGCGTGGCGCTCAGATCGAATCTGCCAAAAGTGCGCGGCGCGAAGAGAGAGAAATTGGTGAGCGTGTGGCCGGCCGCCACGTTCCCGGCAACTGTACGCCGGTCACTCATGTATTGCGCGTCCAGCGTGGCAATCGCGCCAGAGCCGAGTATTGGGGAGCGCAACTGCACCTGGAGCATTTGTCCGGGTGAATTGGTCAGCCGCGTACCTGTCGCCTGGTCTTCGGTGCGCTGGAGGGAATACGACAACTGCCCAGTCAGCCCATGACCGCGGTTTACCTCGAGTGCCAGCTCGAGACCTCGGGAGTGCATCGATTCCAGGTTCCCGAAGACGGAGACATTGTTCGCAGAGTCGAGATGCCGTTCGATGAGATCGGAGAGCCGGTTCCGGAAGGCGGAGGCCGAGATCTGGATGCCGCCCCCGATGAAGTGCTGGGCTATCAGCTCGAGAGTCTCGATGTGCTCGGGTTCGAGCGTTGAGTTCGCCCCGTAACCCGGGCTCACGTAATACAGCTCGTGCTCGTTGGGCGCCCGAAACGCCCGGCCGGCGAGAAGCTTGAAAGTGGTTGCCGGAGTTGGGGTGTAGATCAGGGCGAGCCGGGGGCTCGTCGCGAACCCGAATCCCGCGTAATGGTCGAGTCGCACACCGGCGTAGAGCATGAGTGGGTCCGCGAGCCTGATCTCGTCCTGCGCGAACACTCCTTCTCGCACGGAAGTGTTTCGCATGTCCGAGTAGAGGAAGTAGGGCTCGGGATCGAAGTTCTTCAGGAGCTGTTTGAAGTTATCTCGAAACTCGGCGCCGAACGTGAGAAACTGTCCTGACCCGATCTTGCGGGCCGCATCAAGTTCGAGCCCTACCCACTCCCCGACGGCCAGGTCTTTGTTAGGAGGATCATTGGCGTAGTAAGCGTACTCGCCGTCGTACGTGTATCGTCCGGCGTGGAGACGAGTCGAGAACGAAGCACCGTCCGAAAGCGAACGGTGGTAGCTGAGGCTCGCCAGGCTCAAGTTGTCGGTCGTGCGGTTTCTCTTGTCGTTGAAGAGCGTGGCGTACGAGCCCGTCGGAAGCCCCTTCTCGCGCGAGACGGTGTTTGCCTGAAACGAGAAATCACCCTTCGATGCGGTCACGAGAAGCTTGCGGAACTCTTCGTGATCAGCGCCGTTGGCAAATCCGTTGTTCGTCACCGGAGCGTCGAACTCCGGATAAAACAGGTTTCTTCCTTTGCCGTCCGAGTAAGTTCCGGAGACGAGAAGATCGAGGCCGTTCTCGAAGGCACGGCCGTAGCTGGCCCGCCCTGAGTAGGTTCCAAAGCTGGCGGCGCTGGTCGTCAACTCCGTGCCTGCCAGGCTGTTTCCGTCCCGCGTGACGACGTTGATGACCGCAAAGTAGGCGTTGCTTCCGTAAAGGGCGGAGCTCGGCCCGCGAATGACTTCGACCCGGTCGATCAGGTCCACATCGACGCTGAATTCCTCTCCGATGTAAGCCAGGTCGTATAGACTCTCGTTGGTGCGGAGGCCGTTGAGGAGGAGGAGAACCCGCGAGTTCCAATCACCCGGGCGGCTGAAGCCGCGAACTCCTATGTAGGAATAGTTGCGATCGTTGGAGACGTAGAAGCCGGGCAGTGTTCTCAGCACATCCGCCAGCGTCCGATAACCGTGCTCCCGGATCTCCGCGGCGGAGACAACGCTCACGAACGACGCCACTTCCCGCGACTCCTGCGCGCGTTTCGATCCTGCGACTACGATCTCGATCTTCATTAGCTGCTCGAGATCCATTGTGCTTGCTTCGGTGGCTTTTGGTGGCGGAGGCGTGGGCTGTTGTGCAACGGCGAGGCTCGCGGAAATGAGCACGCTTCCAATCAGGAAGGCGCTCGCTGACCGCCACTGCCAGTGGGGCTTTGTCATCTGGGTTATCGGGACTTGGGAGGGGAGGGAGTACCGACCTATAGACGACCCAGAGACCAACTATGGTCGGGGATTCCTAACTTGCCTTCGTAGAAACCCCCGACCCAGCGTTGGTGCTACATCGCGGAGATCCGCTAACTACCTGCTGCCAAACGCCTTACTGCCGCCGCCAACGTGCGGACCTTCGACGCGTCTCGCGAGCCGTTGGCGTCACCATCCAGCTGCGCCGCCAGTGCGCTCAGTGATCCTTGCCGCTCACCTGCAGATCCGCTCTCCGCCGCAGTCAGTGCCTTCCTGACCGCCGAGATCCTTCCGGAACCGAGACCGTTCGAGCGCTCGAGCTGATCGACGTATGCGCGCGCCAACGCGAACGACGCCGGCCACACGAACTGCTGCTGCCCCTGAGTATTGTAGTAATCGAAGTGAACCGTCTTCGCCGCGTCGATCTCGTTCTGCGAAATGAACGCGCTCGGCGTCAGCTCGAAGATGTCGAGGCCGCGGGTGATCTCTGAGCTAACGATCACTCCGTTGTACCAGTAAGCCGACCACGAGCCACTCAGCTTGAGCGTCGTGTCAGCCGGTCCGCGATCGAAGTATGCGATCTCGCGCGGGTGCGCGGCGTCGGTCCAGTCGAAGACCGAGATGCCTCCCTGATACCATGCCTGCGCCATTATGTCACGGCCGGGAATGGGGATGAGCGAGCCGTTGTGGGCGACGCAATTCTCCACGCGCGTCTGCGGAACCGGGAGCTTGTAGTAGCTCTGGAACTGCATGTTGCTGCCTGCGACGTTGAAGATCGCGTCGGCGCCCCACTCCTTTGGATCCGTCGCGCGACACTTCGCCTGCATTCCTCCGCCCCACTCGTCGGAGAAGAGGACCTTGCTGCCGTCGTTGTTGAACGTCGCTGAATGCCAGTACGAGAAATTGGAATCCGCAGCCGCGTTGAGGCGCACCGGATGCGCTGGATCGCTGATGTCGAGCAGCAGGCCGTAACCTCCGCACGCACCACCGGCTCTCCCAATCGCGGGGTACAGTGTGATGTCGTGACACTGACTCGGCCCTGGCCGAGGGGCGTCCGTTGGCGAGGGAGCCGGGCCAACCAGTTTGGCGACGATGCCGGGAAGGTCCTGTCGCAACTTTGCGCTGTCGGCCGCGGTTGGCGCGCCGGTGCCCCCGCGCGCCTTGACGATCGCATCCAGCTGCTGGGCGACGAAAAAGCTAGGCGCGACCTGTTCGTCTCCGAAAATCGTCGCGACGAATCCTCCATGCGCCTTTGCGTATGCTACCTCCTTCTTGTGCTCGGCAATATCGACCGCTGTTTCACCGTGGCTGGCTGGTCTGGTGAGTCCCTGAAAGATTCGCGGCGATGTGATGACCGCTGCCTGCTCGGGATGAGCGAGCGGCACCTTGATCACCTCGATGCGGAAGAGGGCCGAGTTCGGGTCTTTGTCCGGAGAAAGGTTCACACATCCGGGAAGCTCATTCGACGAGCGCACCTGACCGGAGCCCGAGATGTAGACGTAGACGTTGTCTGGATCTTTCGGATCCACGAGCAAGCTATGGGTGTGCGATCCGCGGCACGTCTGGACGTTGCCGACGTTTTTCGGATTGCTGAGATCGCTGATGTCGAAGATGCGAATCCCGCGCAGACGATCCTTGCTGACCGTGTCCTGCACACCCTGTTTTCCGCAATCGAGTCTGGCGCTCAGATCCTCACCCGAGACGAACAGCAAGTTCCGGTACACGGAGACGTCGCTCTGTGACGCCGGGCACACGTAACCCTCCCTGAGCGTCGGCGCCTGTGGATTGCTGATGTCCCAGACCTGGTAACCGTTGAAGCTTCCCTGAAAGACGTTGTTGCCCAGGAAGGCCAGGTCGGAGTTGATCCCTCCGAGGAACTTCTCCGAAGGTTTCGTCTTCGACAGCACCCTCAGATTCCACACGGCCTCCGCGGCGTCGAAGGCGCCGGCGCGCAGTCCGATGCGCGGATCGGGAATCGGCGCCGAAGAAGAGTAAGTCCCGCGCGGACTCGAAGCAGTGTTGGCCGGGTAAGTCGCGCACCCCACCACCGCAACGACGATTGCGGCCAGCGCTGCGGGATACAAGGAATCCACCATCGTGGGAGAATGGCGGCGGATCGAATGACTGAAGCTCATTTGAAGTTCCTCTGAACAGGGATAGTGCCGAGTTTCCAACTGAGAGGTTTTATCGTGCGTCGGGCTGGAATATGGTGGAGGCGAGCATCTTCTGCATTCGCTCTATCTCCGTCGTCTGATCGGCGGTGATGTCTGACGCCATCTTGAAGACGGTGATGTCCTGAGCGGCCCCACTGGTGGCGAACAGCTGATCCACCATGGTGACCGCCCCGCGGTGGTGCTGAATCATGAAGGTGAGGAAGAGCCGGTCGAACTCCTTACCGCGGGCCTGGTCGAGCTGCTTCATCTGGTCTTCGGAGAGCATTCCCGGCATCAGCATGTCGTGCTCGACGCCGTTCATCATCATGCGCATCCCGGTCGCACGCGCCTCGGGCACTGGCTGGTTGCGATCGCGGAGCCACCTCTGCATCGCGGCGATCTCGTCCTGCTGGGCGTTGATGATCCGCTCGGTGAGAATCAGCATGGACGCGCTGGCACCATGGGAAGGAGCCCACCTGGACATCACGATCGCCTGTGCGTGGTGGCTGATCATGCCGCTCATGAACTCGATGTCAGCTGCTGTATAAGCGCGCTGGGCATTGGGGGTGGTGTCGGTGACGCTCGACCGATTTACGGCAATGGCCACCTGTGGAGTTTGTTGGCGCTCGGCTCCACTCCCGGTGGCGCAGGCAGTGGCGGGGAAGAGCACGAGCAAGAGGGCGGGGGCGGTTTTTAGGGAGATTCTCATGGGAGACCAGGCTAGCCAGTTTGTTCAGATTCAGGGACAATTAACATGCGCACAAGGCGCGCAATCCAATAGAGCTTGTCACCCGCAAGTTTCGTTACACAGCAGCCGGCCGAGGCTGGTACGCACGGCCGAGCTCACCCGCGACAAGGAGGACCGCAGCGTCCAGGAGCAAGAGGGCTGTCGGCAGCAGGAATCCCAGATATCCAATCTGGACTGCTGCGATCGAGATCGGGGTGAGGGCAGCAATTGCGAGTAGCGCGCGGCGGCGTACGGTGAACAGCGGCGTTGCAGCAATCGCGAGCAGCGCCGCGATGATGAGGCTTGCGCCGACTGCGACCCACACCGCAGCCACGAGAGGTTGTAGATCCGTCGGTGTCTGCCCCACGACAGACGAATACCCGCTGAGATGAAAGCCAGCCGTTGCGAAAAGAAGTCCGGCGCCGATGGCTGCCGTTACCGTGGCTACTCGTTCTTTTGTCATGGTCCCAAGCCCTCAGTGTGAGTACAATCATCACCATGTCTGGCCTCAGAATATTGCGCATCGCAGCGCTCATCTGTTGCTGTTTCGCGCTCACCGCTGGTAACAGCGAGCCGAAGTTCAGAGTCATCGCTTTCTTTACTGCCAAAGAGGATCAGGCACATATCAGCTTCGTGCATGAAGCCGAGCGATGGTTTCCGGAAATGGCGGCCAAATACGACTTCGGCTTCGACACCACATCAAATTGGCACAATCTGAACCCGGATTTTCTTTCCAGGTACCAGGTAGTGGTGTTTCTGGATACGCGTCCGGAAGATCCTGCACAACGAGCTGCGTTTCAGAAGTACATAGAGCACGGCGGAGCCTGGATGGGTTTTCACTTTGCCGGTTTTGCTCTGACACCGTCGGTGTATCCGGCAAACTGGGATTGGTACCACAACACATTTCTCGGCGCAGGATCATACGTCAGTAACACGTGGAGACCTACGTCCGCCATTCTACGCGTCGAAGACCGCAAGCATCCTGCGACTCGCAATCTGCCAGGGACGTTCAAGTCCTCGCCAAGCGAGTGGTACCGATGGGAGAAGGATCTGAGGCAGAATCCCAACATAGATATTCTACTCTCCATTGACTCAACGAGCTTTCCGCTGGGCACCGGCCCAAAACTGCATGAGATCTGGCACAGTGGGTACTATCCCGTTGTTTGGACGAACAAGAAATACAGGATGATCTACCTGAACATGGGTCACAACGACATCGACTATGAGCACAAGTACGACACTACCAACAAGACGTTGTCATATACGCTGAACAACCCGATTCAGGATCGGCTGATTATCGACGGGTTACTGTGGTTGGGAAACACAGAGAAGAAGGCACCCTAGGGAAGGGGACTCCACGTCGGCCAGTTGTCACTCGGCGTCGCCGGACTGAGCTTCGTCAAACCGGTTCCATCTGAGTTGATTCTGTAGAGCTTGTACTGAATGCCTTCCGTTCGCTCGAATACCAACTGGCGGCCGTCGGGCGACCATCGTGGTACGAAGTCACCGCCGGACGCCGTCAGACGGCGCGTGTTGAAGTTCATATCCATCGCGTAAATCGCGCCGTCCGCAAAGGCGATCTGAGTTCCGTCTGGCGACCACGCCGGATGACGACCGATCACTCCGGTCGAGTCGATCCCGGTGCCATCAGCGTTGATCAGGTACAACAGGCCTGATCGGGAGAACACGATTTGTCGTCCGTTGGGTGACCAGGACGGCGAATCATCCTCTGTCGACCCAAACTGGGGGTTGTTTTCTATGGTCAGTTGTCTGAGTCCGCTGCCGTCGCGATTGATGACGAAGATGCGAGCGTTGCCGGTGGAGGAGGCGCTCATGAACGCCAGCCTTGTTCCATCCGGGGACCAGGCCGGCGCTTGGTCGATACTCGACCGGCCCACCAGCTTCGTCCGTCCCTTGCCGAAGCGATCGAGCAGAAAGATTCCCTGGTTTCCTGTTGCGTCGCCTGACATGACAGCTATCGACTGCCCGTCGGGCGACACGGCCGGGAGAATGTAGTACACCGGGTCGGTAGTGAGGCGTTCGCGTCGGGAACCGTCGGGTCGCATCACCATCAGCTCACCCGCGACGAACTGATCGCTGACATAGACGATGGCGTTGCGCAGATACGAGCTGCAGCTCACGCTAATGTCGACCCGAGTGCCAGCCGATGCTGACACGTTAGCAGTCGCCGGCGCCGCCGTCACATCGCAATTGAAGGCGAGACCGCTGACGGCCAACATGTGAGTGCCGGCGGGCTCGCTGATGGTCAACGTCCCGCTGGCGGGGATGCTGCGCGGAGTCTCGGCGTCGACTGTGAGCAGGAATCCATCGGCATCGATGTCGACGCCGGTAGTCACTACGTTGACATCGAGCGATCCAGGTCCCGAGGGAGCGGTGGACTCACCCCCGCCCCCGCACGCCACGAACAGTGCGGCACAGACCAGCTGCGATGGTCGTAACCTGTAATGATGCTTCATATCTCGCCTTTCAATTGATTCACAACAGTTTCCAGAGCGTCAAGTCTTTTCTTGAGTGAGACATTTATGGCGAGCGAACATAAAAGGCCTAACCCGGTAGCGGCAATCAAGAAGGCGTGATGATTGATGTAGTAGCTGACCGGATGGTATTGACTCCAGATTCCCCAGCTCAGACTAAAGGACGTGGTGAGAATTCCAATAACCGCGAGGAGGGAAGAGGCGAATCCTAATTTTGTTGGTTCCATGAACGACCTCCGGTCGAGTCAGTTCCGCTCTCCCCAGCCAGTGGTGAAAAGAATCGGCGGGATCGTGGCTATGCACGAGGCATCTGGAGCTTGGAAGGGATTCTCGAAGAACTGCATCAGAATCGAGAGGTGGCAGCCAGCGGGCGGAGCGTCGTGCCCCTCATTCGGGAATTCGTACAGGTACGCGTGATTGAGCGTCGCGGCGATGCGGCGCGCCTGGTCCGTTGGGGTCCGGTCGTCGAACCCGCCGGTGAGAATGAGTGTCGGGATGTCGCTTCTAACGGGCTTGTGCTCCGACGGGTCGGCAAAACGCGTCTGCCAAATCGGGCAGTCGTTCAGCTGATCGTTGCGAAAGGCCGGGTGGGCAAGGGCGTTCGCGGAATCGCGCGCCGCGCGAAACGCGGGCCCGTATATGTCGTAACAGTTCACCAGGTGAATCACCACCTGCTGGTTAGTTGACCCTGTATTGGTGTCGAAGCCGGCGAGAGTTTCTGCGGCGCGTGCTCGGTCGCCGCGCCGAAGCTCATTCACAAGCAACGGAAGGCGGGCGAGCCGGCCCGGCCGGCCGAGTATGTCGTTCCGGATCGAGCTGACCAGGCGCTTGCCATCGATCCAAACCGTGTCGACGACGCCGTTGTCGCGCGTGACTGACGCTGGCAGAGGGTTTCGCGAGAGCTCGTCGTACAGCGCGTAGAAATCGTCCCCCACATTCGGGAAGGCAGCGTTGCAGGATGCCTGGGCAGCGCACTCCTTCCATACGCGCTCGAACGCTCGTTGAATCGAGAGCGCGACCTCCGAGTGCCTCGCCGGACCGAGTGTGACCGGGCTGGCCATCACCACGCTTCGAATTCCACGCGGGTCCTGGCGCATCGCCTCCTGCGCGAGCCGCGCGCCGTAGGAGGTGCTGAACACGTCCCACATTGCGTAGCCCATGGCCTTTCGGAGATCGATCAGATCGCGTGCACTCGCCGAAGTGTTATAGGCGGCCGGGTCGATGCCCTGCGCGCGCGAAGCGACGCACGCACGATCGCGAACGTCCCACAGTTTGTCGCGTTCGGCAGTTGTGCGGAGGCGACGCGCCGAGTCCTCGATTGCGCCGTAGTCGGGGCACAGCTTCGGCTCCGAGTAACCGGCGCCGCGCTGGTCATAGATCACGATGTCCCGCGTCCGCGCCGCGCCGCTGGCGGCGAACGGCAAAAAGATGCGAAGTCCGCTGAGGCCGGGGCCGCCGTGCACCATGACGAGCGGCGTGGTGGTCGGGTTCTTCGCGCGCACTACCGCGACGGCGAGTCGCACCGTTCGGCCGACGGGGTGATCGCGCATTTCGGGCACGACCAGCCAGGCGCATTCAAGCTGAATGGCACGCGCCCGCTCACCGCGCTCGAAGGGACAATCGCTGCGCTCAAGACGTGGAACGCCACTCTGGGCGGCAAGGGAAGGCGCAGCACCGAGAAGAATCGGCGCCAGGAGAGCAGTGATGACAGTGCGCGGACGTCCGTTAAGCGTCATCTGCATTGAGCGCTCGGGGCTATTTCGCCTTGGTTCAGCTACAAGTAGAGTACAACCAATGCGACACCGTTGTCAGGAGTAAGCGCATGAGACAGCAGTTCCTTGTCGCGGGCGCGCTGTTGCCTGTGTGGGTCAGCGTGACGCAACTTGCCGTGGCGCAGGCCACGAACGTACCAGCGTTCTCGGCCGAATTGACGCGCGCGGCGGTCGCGCGCGTGATGACGGCGACTGCCGATTGGCAACTCGCGCATCCATCGGAGCATGCGCCGTACGACTGGACCGTGGCGGCCTTTTACACGGGCATGATGGCGTTTTCAACGCTGTCCGACTCGCCGAAGTACTACGACGCGATGAAGGCGATCGGGGAGCGCAACCAGTGGCGTCCGGGACTGCGGCCCGGCTTGGCCGACGACTACGCAGTGATCGCCACCTACGCGAAGATCTTCCAGCGCGAGCAAGACAGGAAGATGCTGGCGCCGGCTCTGGCCCTGTTCGACTATCTGGTCACGCTGCCCTACAACGAACCGCTGACATGGAGTAACGGGATCGAAACGCGCGAGTGGGCGTGGTGCGATGCGCTCTTCATGGCGCCGCCGGCGCTTGCCGCCGTGACAACTGTCACGGGCGACCGTAAGTAT
>Ga0193715_1000271_pt1 | contig 13864 bp, 8 predicted proteins | sample U2m2metaG_FD_143040 | JGI IMG/M metagenome (GOLD analysis project Ga0193715, IMG submission 143040) | Soil microbial communities from a riparian zone of the East river system, Colorado, United States - U2m2 | ecosystem: Environmental > Terrestrial > Soil > Riparian zone | place: USA: East River... | reverse complement strand
AATTGTAATCTCGGGCGTGACGTAGGGATTTCCGTCGCGGTCTCCTCCCACCCACGTTCCGAACCGAAGCGGCACCGCGAGCCGGAAGGAATCTGCCGACCGGCTGAATTCTTCCTCGAAGGCGACGGCGAGGGCCGATTGCATGTGCGCGCCCGCGTCGAGAAGGCGCGTCTCCAGATACCACAGTGCCGAGCTCACTTCATCGAGCACGGACGGTCTGTCCTGCCTCACCTCGCTGGTGAGCCACAGCAGCTCCACTTCGCCCTCGAGCGCCTGCTCGATCAGCCGGCCAGTGTCGGCTGGCGCGGACTCGCGGGCGAGCAGACCGTCAGCTACTCGCGCCTGTAGCCCGAGCAGGGTGCTGCGAGTTGATTCCGTTGGGTGAGCGGTAAGCACGGGCCGGATGTCGAGAGTGAGCATCGCCTGCTCGATCGCGTCGGGTGCGGCGCCGAGCGTACGAAGCTCGCGCATGGTCCAGCGCGCCGAGGCAGGTTGCGCCTCGGTGACTCCCTTGCCGAGATACGCATTCCGACGCCTGACTCGGTGGGTCTGTTCGGCGGTGTTGATGAGCAGAAAGAAGAGCGTGAACGCGCGCGCGACGACGGCGCACTGCGCTACACTGAGCGCGTCGACCTCTTGCAGCAGATCGTCCAGCGACGGAGCGCCCGACTCGCCGTGACGACGGGCCCGAGATCCGGAGCGAAGGCGCTCGACGATCTCGAACGCTTCCTTTCCCTCGAGTCGCTGAATGACGCGTCCAAGTGCGCCGGCCAGCCAGCGAACATCTTCGTGGAGCGGAACATCTTCTCTTCGCGCGGTCACCGTCATTCGACGTTGAATTATGCCGCGTCGACGGAGAAACTGATACCGCTAACTACCTGAGCCTTCGTGCCAGAGCCGCGAGATAATTGGCCGCTTCGGTGATCGGCTTTGCCCCGGCTAGCACCCCTTTGTCCAGAGCAGGCAGCTCCGGCTCGCGAGTGGTGTTGCGGATTCCCAATCGTTTGCGAAGCTCATCACGGAGCGCACGAGCGGGGCGGTAGAAGCGCTCACGGTAGGCGCGCGCGGTGAGCAGATCACGCTCCATCAGTGCTTTGCTCTCCAGATCGAGCGCTTCATCGCGCTCCGCTTCGCTGGTTACTTGAACAGGGGGAGGGCTTGCAAGTGTGGTGACGAACTCGAGGACGGTGCCTGCCTCGAACGATTTCATCTCGGTCGCCAGCTGCAGCGTCTCCTCACGCAATTCTGAAGGAGGCAGCGTCTTGAGCTGATCGACCAGCGGGTCGATGGACTCAAACTCACCAGTGACGGGATGCGTGGGTGACTCGAAGCCCGTGAACTTTGGCCCGGTCGCCATCAGCCAGAAGAACTCGGCAATCGTCGTGAGCAGGTAACAAGCCACGGCGACAGCCGCGAATCTGATTGCCGGGGGCGAGGATCTCAGCACACCATGGCCGTGCCAGAGGAGATTGAACGCCGCAATCGCGATCGCGCCCGCGATCTTTCCGGGCTGGAGGAGCCGAACCTGTCTCCACGCACCTGGAATCGCGCGCCGCCAAACCCGAGTTTTGAGAGGAATTCTCACTATCATGAGACTGTTTTGTCGCCGGTGCAGTCACGCATTTTTCGGAAACCCGCAGAAACCCTGAGTAACGCGCATGTACGACGCTTTCCCCGACCTGCCCGCGATCTACGACAGCGTGCCAGCGTATGTTGCGCGGCGCGATGTGCAGTTTTACGTCGATGAAGCCACAAACGTCAGGGGAAGTGTGCTCGAGGTGGGATGCGGCACCGGCCGCATCCTTCTTCCCATTGCGCGCTCCGGTCGCACGGTCGAGGGACTGGATGCATCGCCTGAAATGCTCGACCGCTGTCGAACGAAGCTGCGGGAGGAGCCGGACGGGGTTCAGCGCCGAGTAACCTTGCACCAGGGCGACGCGCGCTCCTTCGACATCGGACGCCAATTCGCGCTGGTCACAGCACCATTTCGCGTCATGCAGCACCTCACGACCGTCGACGACCAACTCGCCTTTCTCGAATCGGCTGCGCGGCACCTCGCTCGGGGCGGCCAGCTCGTGTTCGACGTGTTCAATCCGAATTTCGCCGCGCTAGTCTCGGCGGACGGTGTCGAAAAAGAAGATACGCCGAGCACGACCCTGCCCGATGGGCGGTCGTTCCGCCGGACGGGTCGCGTTGCACGCGTGCGCTGGATCGACCAGGTCAGCGAGATCGAGCTGATCTACTACGTCTCGGGCAAGCGGGCGGTACCGGTTGAGCGGCACGTCATGTCTTTCGACATGCGCTGGTTCCTGCGCGCGGAGCTCGTTCATCTACTCGCGCGGGCAGGCTTTCGCGTCCGCTCGATTTACGGTGACTTCGACCGCTCGCCTCTGACCGACAAATCACCCGAGCAGATCGTGTGCGCGGAGCGCATCACAAGGGTCGCGACATGATGTGGTCGTCTCCCACCCGGTCGCCAAAATAAAACGGCGCCGAGCCGACGACTGAGAAGCCCATGCGGTGGTAGAATCCGACAGCCCACGGCGCCTCCTTCCACACCTGGAGCCAGACTACATCTGCGCCGCGCTCCCTGGCGTCGTTGAAGCACGAGCTCATGAGCGCCGCACCGACCCCACGGCCTTGCGTGGCACCGTCGACGTAAAAGCGGACGATCTCGAATGCGCGCTGGCCGTCGACCCCGGTCGGTGGCTCGGGCGACGCTCTCAAGTAGGCGTAGGCGATCGGAACACCCGAGGAATCCTCTACCACGAAGATCGAGGTATCGCCATCGGCAATTGCTTCGCGAACACCCTCGACCGAGAATGAGCGGGCCAGATACCGACTTAGCTCCGGCTCTGGATGCGTTGGACCGTAAGCCTCTGTGAAAAGACGCGCCCCGAGCGAAGCGACGGCGGGCGCGTCACCGGCGGCGCAGCGCCGGATTGCGAAATCGCCGACGGTGTCTATCAATTGTTCGCCCGCAAGCTGGCGGTTATTGCACGCATGAGCGCGCCGTCGTCGCCGCCAAGCTCCCAGATCACAACTCCTCCAAGTCCGCGCTCGCGAACGTAGGTCGCCTTTGCCGCGACTGATTCGGGGTCATCGTAGCTGACCCAGGTCCCGCTCGTCGAATCATAGAGCCAGGGCACCCGGGCAGTGGCCTCCCAATGTCGAGTGTACCGCGGATCGTTGAGACGCGTTTGCGACAGCACTCTCCAGTCACCGTCGCCCTGCTTCCATCCCGATGGATTCCGGGTTCCCGGCTGGTAGAGACCGGCGTTCGCGTTCGGGACCTGACCGTAGGCGTGTCCGTAGAACGGAACGCCGACCAGGAGCTTGTTAGCCGGCACGCCGGCCTTGATGAATGCAACCATGCTCGCGTCGACGTTCCAGCCCGGTGTCGGATCGTTCGCAGGCGAGTACAGCGGCGAGTTAAAGTTCGTCTTCCCCGGAGCCGAGTGATAGTCGTAGGTCATGACGTTGATGAAATCGAGCAGCGGCTCTATCCGGGCCAGCTCGATGTTCGCGATCTCCGGCGCCCGTGCCGAGGCAGCAATGGTCAGCTCGTAGTGCCGCTTGTCCTTCGCACCCTGAGCATCGAGCTGGCGCCGCAGCTCCTCGAGAAGAAGGGTGAAGTTTTCGCGGTCCACCGGACGTTCGACGTTCCCTGTCATCCCACCGGCCACCGGAAACTCCCAGTCGATGTCGATCCCATCGAAGAGACCGGGCCAGTGCCTGATGAAAGTATTCACGGCAGATTCCGTGAATCTGCGGCGGCTTTCCGCGTTAAGTGCGGCATCGGAGAACCGGCCGGACCAGGTCCAGCCGCCGACCGAGATGAGGAGCTTCAGATGTGGATTGCGCGCTTTCAGCCGCTCGAGCTCACCGAAGTTTCCACCAGGCGAAGCGACCATGTTGCAATCGACCCGGCATGCCGCGAGATCGCTCGAATCCTTCGACGCACGGGAACACTCTCCCACGTCGATGCACGGATTGCCGAGCACGACCTGGCCCTCTCCATCGATGTTGGCGAATGCGTAGAAGATGTGGGTTAGATCGTGGGCGGGAAGACTGGCTATGCTCGTGCCCTTGCTGTTGACGCCCCACGACGCGAGATAGCCGACGACGCGAGATCGCCCCGCAACGGAAGATGTGTCGGACACGCGCGCGCCAGGGGCGCACCCCGCACTGCTCGCGGCCGCGAGGAGAAACATGACCAGACGCATGCGTCCAGTCAGGAAGACCAGTCTTCGAGTTTGCACGACCATACAATAAAATGGGTCGCCGGCTGGGTGAACGTGAAATCATACTTGACAACTCGAAAGCTGGACCGTATTAGGAGGGAGACTTCCGGGCCGCCCACATGGTGGCACGGTTGGGGGTGCCCGCAAGAATAGACAGACTGACCTGACCCGTCCTCAGGGAGGTTCGCACGACACTGTTTCGTTCGTTCGCTCTGCTTCTCTGTCTCCCGCTGTTGTCCGCCCGGCCGACCCACGGTCTCGGTCAGGGCGACGCGTCGAGGCATCCAGGTACTTCCGATCAGGTCTACCTGGTTATCCGCACCGATGACGCCGGGATGAGTCACAGCGTGAACATGGCGATCGAGAGGCTCATTGCCACCGGCCTACCCGTTTCGGTGTCGGTCATGTTTCCGACTCCGTGGTACCAGGAGACAGTCGAGATCCTGAAGCGACATCCCGAAGTCTCCGCCGGAATTCACCTGACGCTCAATTCAGAGTGGAAGAACTATCGCTGGGGTCCGGTATTGGGACGCACCGCGGTGCCGACGCTGGTCGACAAGGACGGATATTTCTTTCAGTCGTCGGACGCGCTCTATCAGAACCATCCCAATCTGGGTGAAGTCGAAAAGGAGTTGCGGGCGCAGATACAGCGAGCGATCGGCTCCGGCCTCAAGATCGACTACGTGGACTACCACATGGGCACGGCGGTTGGAAAGCCGGAGTTTCGCGAAATGGTCGAACGACTCGCGCGCGAGTATGGCCTCGGGATGTCCCAGTACTTCGGCGAGGCGCGCGAGGACGCTCAGTACGAGGCGGCGCCTGCGAACAAGGCAGACAGCCTGATCGCGATGGTGAATCGCCTTCATCCCCAATTCAATCTTTTCGTCACCCACATTGGAATCGACAACGCGGAGCTCGGCGCTTTGGTGGACATGAATACTTCCGGTCCACTGCCGGAGATGAGCAAGAATCGTCAGGGCGAGCTGGATGCGCTGACGTCACAGCGGTTCAGTGATGCACTCAAGGCGCGCAACGTCCGCCTCATCACATACCGCCAATTGATTTCGATGCAGGGCCTCAAGTCCATGAAACGACCGGAGGATAACGATTGATGTTCGAAACAGGGGGGAAGACGATGAGGATGAAGTTCCCGTACAGAGGTAATGCATTCCGGCTTGCCGCCAGGGGCGCCATGCTGGTCCTCGCGAGCGGCATTGTTCTCGGATGCGGAAGCGACGAGTTAACCACCGGTCCGGATCTTCGAGCGCGTTTCGCGAAGTCGATCACGGCCAGTCCCACTGGTTGCGGGACCGTCAAACTGCTCCCGCCGGGAAAGACTGACCCCGCGGACTCAGTAGCTGTGCAGGCCTACAACGTGTCCGCGACGTGGCAAGTTCCGTCGGGCACTTGGAGAGCCCTTTTCGTCAATGTGCTAAAGGGTAGCATTGCTGCGACAACTGTCGCTGACGCGAGCCAGACCAAGACCAGTGTCACCGTGGAAGACGGCGTCGCGAAGAGCTGCGAGTACCACACTGCCGATCCCGCTCATGGGATTGTTGCTGATCGCGCTTATGTGATTCTCCAGCCCGCAGGTGCAACTCCGGTTGAAGCCGATGCCGACGCCACGCAAACCATCGTCGTCGGGCAGTAAGGAACCATGAAAGCCCATCGCATGCACTTGGCGAACGCGGAAAAGGATCTGCGCGCCACGCGGACCCGCATCGCACCAATTGATAGAGTTACCGGGAGGAATACCATGGAGAAGAAGGGGTCGTACGCAAGAAATTCATCCAGCGACGGACGCTGGCGGAGGCTGGGCGCGGGGGTGCTAAGCTTTTTGCTCATGCTGGCTGTCGGCCAAACCGCGCTCGCGCAGAACGCGACCGTTAGCGGAACAGTCACCTCCGCAGGCGGAACCCCGTTGCCCGGCGCCACCGTCAGAGTGCAAGGCACAGATGTTCGGACACTCACTGACGCCAGCGGCCGGTATCGAATTACCGCGCCCGCCGATGCAGTGCTCACGTTCTCACTCGTTGGACAACGTCCGGTGCAGACGACCGTTGCGGGACGAACCACGGTCGACGTCACAATGGCGCAGGTACCTTACCTCGAAGAAGTGGTCGTAACTGCGTACACGGAACAACGGCGCGGTGACATCACTGGGGCGGTGTCTAGCGTCAACATTGAGCAGGCAACAAAGCAGACGCAGTCGAGCGTGCTCAAGGCGCTGGACGCGAGCGTGCCCGGTGTGACAGTGGCGTCGAGTGGATCGCCAGGCTCGCGGAATACCGTGAGAATCCGCGGCATCAGCTCGTTTCAGAACAATGACCCGCTTTACATCGTCGACGGCATGGGCGTTTCCGATTCGTACCTCAACTTCCTGAATCCGGACGATATTACCTCGATCCAGGTGTTGAAGGATGCGTCCGCAGCGTCGATCTATGGCGCGCGCGCGGGCAACGGCGTGATCCTCATCACGACAACGAAGAAAGGAATTGCCGGGGCACCGCAGACGACGTTGCGCGTAAGAACCGGCGTCGCCAGTCCTGTGAAAGGCTACGATGAAATGGTGCTCACCGATGCGCTCGAGTACTACAAGGTCGTCAAGCAGAGTTTTGATAATGCAGGACAGCCGGTCGGTCCGCCGTACCAGGCGCTATACGGAGATCCCAACAACCCGAGCATACCGCTCTACACGACGGCGCCGCCGAGCGCCGTTACGAGCAGAGACGCCTATGGCCGTATAACGGGTGTCGACTTATCGCAGTACTCCTATCCCAACAACCTGATCATGCCGGGTAGCGCTGGCACGAACTGGTGGAAGGCCGTTTGGGGCTCGGCCCCGGTTCGCGATTACAACCTGAATGTCAGAGGCGGCAGCGACGCGAACGCGTACACGGTCTCAGCCAGCTTCTTCGATCAGAAGGGAACAGCCAAATACAACGACTACCGCAGGGGAAGTCTGCGCGCGAACACTGACTTCACGCGCGGCATGTTCAATTTCGGTGAAAACGCGGTGCTGACGTTGTCTCGTCAGTATGGCGGTAGCGGCACCTTCGACGACACCAACGGCGAGGGCGGAGTTCTCGGCAAAGACATTCTCATGCAGCCGGTCGTGTCGATCTACGATGTCGCAGGCAATTTCGCAGGCGCCAAAGGCGTGCCCGCGGTCAACAACAGCAATCCGCTGCAGCGAGCCCAGTCGGAGAAGGACAACACGACCAAGTACAACCAGGCGTTCGGCAACATGTACGCCGGATTGAACATCCTGCCAGATCTTACAATCAGGACCAACCTCGGCTTCGATCTCCGTCAGAACGGTTTCAATGGCTTCAACACCGCCACGCCGCAAGACAGAGAGCCGAACTTCACCAACTCGATCTTCGAGTGGGACTATCAGCAGTACAACTGGTCATGGTCCAACACCGCCAGATATCTCAAATCATTAAACCGGCATAGCTTGGACCTCCTCGTTGGCCAGGAGGCCAATGGCGGTACCAACCGCTTCGTTCAAGGCCAAATGAGCAATCTCGTGCTTACCGGTGTGGATTCGCGTTACCTTCAGGACGCGCTCGGCGATCCGGACACCAAGGACGTATTCAGCAACGGCGGGAAGAGTGCGCTGCTCTCGCTCTTCGGCAAGATAGGCTACAACTTTGCCGACAAGTACGTTGCGAGTTACACGCTGCGCAGAGACGGCTCGTCCAACCTGGCTCCAGGCCACCGTTGGGGAACCTTCCCAGCGATTGGACTGGGATGGCACATCAGCAACGAGCGATTCCTCTCTGGGAACACAGTCCTGTCTGACCTCATGCTCCGGTACGGCTGGGGCGTCACTGGTAACCAGAACATTCCGTCAGGTCGCGTCTTCGCACAGTACAGCGGGGATCGGGGCGATACTTTCTACGACATCGCCGGAGCGAACCAGAGCATTGTCACCGGCTACCGGCAGCTGGCGGTAGGGAATCCGGATCTGAAGTGGGAAGAAAACCGTTCCAGCAACATCGGCGCGGATGCAGTGCTTCTCAACGGAATGTTCAACGTCGTGTTCGACGTTTACACGCGTCGCACGAACAACCTGCTGTTCGACCCGAGAACGCCGGCGACAGCTGGTGTCGCCGCGCCGCCGATCATCAATATCGGCAAGATGGAGAACAAAGGATTTGACTTCTCCATCGGCCACACTGCGTCGTGGTGGAACGTCTCGTTCAACGGCAGTCATTACAAGAACAGGATTGTGTCGATCGATGGCGAGCAGGATTACTTCTACGGTCCTGACATCACGCGCCAGGACGTGATGGTGATCAATAAGGTTGGCAGCCCGATCGGTTCGTTCTTTGGCCTGGTCACTGACGGATACTTCAGGGATCAAGCCGATGCAAACGCACACCTGGCAGTCGGGAATTGCGGAGTTGGTACAGGACTCACCGGCGTTCCCTGTCAGTCTGGCGCGGCGCCGGGACGCCTCAAGTTCAAGGACACGAACGGTGACGGTGTCGTCGACAATCAGGATCGCACGATCACCGGCAGTCCCCATCCGAAATTCACTATGGGTATCGGCCTTGGAGCGCACCGCGGTCAGTGGGATGCCAGTGCGACAATCTTCGGCACCTACGGCAACAAGATCTACGACGACCAGAAGGAGTGGTACGTGTTCCGTAACTTCCAGACCAACGTGCTCAAGGACATGCTCCAGAACTCATGGTCGCCCCAGAATCTGAACGCGAAGTACCCGCGGTTGGACATCAATGACAGCTACAGCATCGTCCCGAGCACCTACTATGTCGAAGATGGTGCATACACGCGACTACGGAACGTCCAGATCGGCTACACGCTCCCAGGTAGCGCGCGTTATCTCCCCGGGGCCCGGGTTTACGTCCAGGGTGACAATCTCTGGACTCACACAAACTACGAGGGTCTCGATCCGGCAATTCCGCCGAATGCCAGTACCGGAGCGGCCGGTGACATTCGCGATCAGTCGATGGGTATCGATCGCGGATCGTACCCGACGAATAAAGTGTTCAGCATCGGTATCGTGACTACTTTCTAACGCCTGCATACACAAGGATGAAGCAAACGATGAATATCATTTCGAAAAACTCACTGCTCCGTAGTTCGGCGTTAGTGATCCTTGCGTCGGCGGCGATTTACGGATGCAACGACTTCCTGCAGAACGCAGCGGAGCCACAGGGATCGCTCAACGGCGCTTCGCTTGCCAGCAAGGACGGTGTAGAGGGAAACCTGATCGCGGCATATCGGACTCTCGACTGCGCCGGCTCTACGACAAATGAATGGGGATGCGCAGTTAGCAACTGGGTCTTCGCAGGCATCGCCAGTGATGATGCGTACAAGGGGTCCGACGCCCTCGATCAGCCATCGATCAACGACATCGAAGGCTATCACTGGAATACCTCCCCGGCCGGCCATTATCTCAACACGAAATGGGTGGCGGTATATGAAGGCGTGGTTCGCGCGAACTCCACGATTCGCCTCCTCAAGCAGGTGGTCGGATCGTCTCCAAACGCGATCTCGCCAGCGGATCAAAAGGGTATCGAGGGAGAGGCAATATTTCTACGCGCACACTATCACTTCGAAGCATATCGGATGTGGGGGAACATTCCGTATTTCCGAGAGGATGATACGGATTACCGCAAAGCCAATGAGGACACCACGGCGGTGATCGCCGATATCATCAAGGATCTGGATGCAGCTATCGCGCTGTTGCCGGACGGGCCGCGCAACGGTCAGAAGGGAAGAGCGGACGTGTGGACCGCCAAGGCATACAGGGGTCGTGTGCAAATGTACGATCACCAGTTCGCCGCCGCCAAGACAACGTTTGAGGACGTACGTGATCACGGCCCTTATAAGCTCGAGGATAGCTTCGACCGCGTCTGGTCGGCTTATCTCGATGCGCAGAACGGGCCGGAAACGATCTTCGCTTATCAGGCCTCGTCGAATGACGGTGAGCCCAACTCCAACAATGCCAATTTTGGCGAGCGCCTGAACTTCCCGTACGATCCGAGCCACTTCGGCTGCTGCGGGTTTGATCCACCGTCGCAGAATCTGGTGAATTTCTTCAGGGTTGATGCGGCAGGTCTACCGTTGGCGGTTACATCGCCAGGGAGTTGGAATGCGAATGACGCGGCTTTCATCGCCGGCAACATGGCACCGGTAGATCCGCGATTGGATTGGACCGTCGGCCGCGACGGCGTTCCGTTCAAGGATTGGGGTCCGTACAGCATCAAGTGGGTTCGCGACCCGGCGAACGGCGGACCCTACATGCCCAAGAAGATCATTCACGAGCAAGGCAGTGGTCAGGAGGCGGCTGTCGGATGGGTGCCACAGCAGCAAAGCTCCATCAATATGCATATCTACCGCTACGCCGATCTATTGTTGATGCTCGCGGAAGCGTATATAGAGACCGGCAACCGAGGTGGGGCTCTGACTATAGTGAATCAGATCAGAGCACGTGCAGGTGTTAAAGCTCAGGGACCAGGCGCCAATCGGGGTGACATGGCGATCGATCCGAGTGATACGAGAATTACTTGGGCGAAATACAACGTCCAGCCGTATCCGGCGTTTCCTGACGACAACTATGCGCGCCAGGCTGTGCGTTTTGAGCGTCGCCTCGAGCTGGCAATGGAAGGTCAGCGTTTATTCGATCTGCGGCGGTGGGGGATCGCCAAGGCGGTCATCAACGGATATTTGAGAGGTACCGGTCCTGCGCCGTACGGCACCAATGGCGGCCGCGAGGATGCGCGACGGTCGTACAAAACGTCTGCCGAGGACTACGGAGACAAACACCGGTGGTACTTCATCCCGCAGGACCAGATTGACCTGAGCAAGGTTGGAACCGAGCTCAGACTGAAGCAGAACCCGCTTTGGTAAACGACGGATGAAGGAAAAAGGGGACGGCGAAGGCCGTCCCCTTTTTTTTCGTTTTAGCGACCGCGGATTCTAAATACCTGCAGCGAATCGGCGACGTTGGCGACAACGACCGCCGGACCGGAAGCGGTCTTTACCAGTACCAAGCCCGATGCGTCCAATGGAGCCAGAAATCCGCTCTCCGCGGGCGACGCTGCCGCAAAGTGCCCTTTGCCGTCGCCCCTTAGCCACAAGCCATTGCCGGCGTCTTGCCGCGGCATATTCGGCTCGACGTCGTAAAGATTGCCGGCGACGACGAGATCGAGTCGGCCGTCACCGTCAATGTCGCGTATGAGGATGCCCCTGATCGGTGAGATCTGCGCGAGACCTGGCAGCCTGCTCATTGTAAACCTTCCTCCACCGTCATTGTGCAGCACAACGCTGGCGAAAGTGTCCGCGCTGTAATGGATCGCCTCCTTCAACTGCTCAGGGCTCAGTAACTGAGCCAGTGGCGCGGCCGCAAATGAGCCGAAGGTCGGGAACTTTATCGCCGCTGTGTATACGGCCCGACCAAGCGGCGACATTCCGGATAACGAGTACGATGTGCCATTCACACTTTCGGCGAGGACGACGTCGGTGGTCTGATTGCCAGTGAAGTTGCCGGCGTATACTTCGAATACGGTGTCCTTCGAGGTCGTGTAGCTGTAGTTGAGACCAAGATTGCCCGCAACGATGTCCAGGCGACCGTCGCCGTCGAAGTCGCCCGTCGCGACGCTGTACCACCATCCATGAGTCGAGGGCAGACCTGTTGACTGTGTCACGTCGGCGAAACGGTTTCCCTCGTTCTTCAGAAATCGGATCGGCATCCACTCACCAACGGTCACGAGATCGAGATGACCGTCCCCATCAAAATCGATCCACGCGGCATCAGTGACCATTCCCCCAGGGCTGATCAGCATCGGCGCGACTTCCTGAGTTACATCAGTGAAGTGACCATTGCCGTCGTTGCGCAGGATGTAGCTCCGGGTCGGAGAGGGATACCGCCGCGGCGTCAGCCGCCCACCGACGAACAGATCAGGGCGGCCATCACCGTTGAAATCTCCAACTCGCACCGTGCCCTTACTCGTGAGCATCTGAGGCAGCGCGCTCGGGTCACGCACGAAGCGTCCATTGCCTTGGTTGATATAAAGCCGGTCCTGCAATAGCGGCGAGCTGCTCGTCGCCATGTAGCTCCCGCTTGCGACGTACAGATCCGGACGGCCGTCTCCATTCGCGTCGAAAAACACCGCTGCCCAATCGTCGAACGCTTTGTCCGTCTCCCACGGCTGGCCCTGATTGGATTCGGCGAAACTTCCATCCCTTCGTTGGATGACCAGTCGGCCAGCTAGTCCCGCGCTGCCGCCAATGTATATGTCATCAAGTCCGTCGCCATTGGCATCGCCAGCCGCGATCGCCGGACCATGGGCAGAAATCACATAGGGAAGCAGCGGCTGAACGCTGAAGTCAGCCTGAAAGGCCGGCGGTTCCTTGTATGAGAGTCCGGCGAAATGTTCCGGCTCAAACCAGCGTTCGGTGGCGGTGGGATTTGCCGGCGGCCCGAAGCTCGGACCTTTTGTCGCGTCGGCCTGGCGGACGGCCAGCAATCGATCAGCGACGACGTTTGCCAGCACCTGCCGCCTGCCGTCCGGCCAATCAATCTCAAGCGTGTCAACGTGCGCCAGGTTTCCCAACCCGACATGAATGCGATCGTCCATCGACGACATGAACCCGCGATAGGGCGAGCTGTAGAAGTATTGCTTTTTGGCTCCGGCAGTCACCACAACCTGTGCCCCGATGGCTGCGCTGAGTTTGCGATGGGGTTCGCCTTCAAGGCGAATCTCCAGATAATGATGCGCATCGTCAGTCGGCAACACGTTCTCGTACACTGACGCGGGGCCGTTGATGTTGTTCACCACCAGATCCAGCTTGCCGTCGTTATTCAGGTCGGCGTAAGCGGCTCCGTACGAAAACCCGGGCTGATCTATCCCCCACGCCTTCGATTTGTCGGTGAAAGTCAGGTCGCCGTTATTTCGAAAAACGAAGTTGGGAAACTCGTAGGCCGGCAAATCTCTCAGCATGCGGCGAGCGACAGCGGTTTTGCCGCTTCTCGTCGCGCTATATGCGGCGGCCATGTAGTCGAGGTCGTTAACGGCTTTGGGATAACCGTTGCCAATGAAGATGTCCTTGTAGCCATCGTTGTCGAAATCGGCGAACAGAGCGCTCCAGCTCCAGTCCGTGCCGGACACTCCCGCGAGTCGACTTATCTCACTGAACATCGGCAGTCCGTCGGGTGTCACACCGTTATTCAGCTGCAGTGCATTCTGTGAATAATCGATCCGATACCCACGGCGCACCGCATCCATCAGGCTGCTCTCAGTCGAATTCCCCTGCGTCTTCTTCCGCCGCTGCAGATCGCTTGGCATCATGTCGACCTGGAGAATGTCCTCTCGGCCATCGTTGTTGAAGTCGGCGATGTCAACGCCCATGCCCGCCTGACTCGTGTGCTTCAGCGACTTCGCTGCGATGTCAGTGAAAGTCCCGTCGCGGTTGTTCAAATAGAGAACGTCATTTGGCATCCCGTCGTTCGAGACATAGATGTCCGGCCAGCCATCTCCATTGACATCGCCAACCGCCACGCCAAGTCCGTAGCCGGGCAAGCGCAGGATCCCGGCACTTGCCGAGACATTCGTGAAATGTCCGGGGTTCCCGCCGGGACA
>Ga0193715_1000270_pt1 | contig 13880 bp, 14 predicted proteins | sample U2m2metaG_FD_143040 | JGI IMG/M metagenome (GOLD analysis project Ga0193715, IMG submission 143040) | Soil microbial communities from a riparian zone of the East river system, Colorado, United States - U2m2 | ecosystem: Environmental > Terrestrial > Soil > Riparian zone | place: USA: East River... | reverse complement strand
GCACGTTCGTTAGGCATAATTTAAGGTTAAATAAAATCATTTATGTCTTTTTCCAATTTTTAAGTAATTATAAATATTGGCTATAATCTTTTCATGAATGTAATTGGAATACCTTGTAATGCTTCCCGGCCCAACTAACGTTCCTAATAGAGTTATTAACGCAATGCTCACTCCGATGATAAACCATCGAAGTGATGATTTTAGAAAATTATACAAAGATATTGTAAGTAAGACACAAAAAGTATTTGAAACCGAAAATGATATTGTGGTACTTACAACATCAGGTACCGGGGCCGTCGAAACTTCTGTTGTAAATCTAATAAAAAAGGATGATGTGGTGATTATACCTGTAAATGGAGAATTTAGTACCAGACTAGCCGATCTGATCGATAACTATGGTGGAAAAACTATCAGGATAAATTCACCATATGGACAAAACCCACCAATAGAAAAAATACAAGAGGCTTTTGAAAAAAACTCCAAAGTTAAGGCACTATATGTGGTTTACAATGAAACATCTACGGGCACTACTTTGAGATATTTATCCAAATTAGGTGATATCTGTAAGGCCCACGGAGCATATTTTGTAGTTGATGCAGTCTCAATTCTCGGCGGAGATGAATTACCCGTGGATAAGTGGAATGTAGACATTTGTTTCACCGCAACTCAGAAAGCCCTAGCAGCGCCCCCTGGAATAGCCCCTATTTCTATAAGCAAGGAAGCAAAAAAATACATGATAGAGAATCCTCCAGCAAGTCAATATTTGAACCTAAAGCGATATTTCAAATACTACGATGACAGTTTTGAAACTCCTTTTACACCTGCCATTAGCCTTTTCTATGCTTATCAAGAGGCATTAAATATTATTCTCGAAGAAGGAATTCAAAATAGAATTGAGAGACACAGAAAATGTGCTAATGCATTCTATTCAGGACTGGAAGCCTTCGGCTTCACTCCATTTGCCGATGCAAATTCTAGAAGCAATGTTGTAATTGCAGTAAATTATCTTACTGGTATTGATGATAAAAAATTTCGAGAGTTGATTTCATCCAAGTTTAAGGTATTGTTAGCAGGGGGATTTGGAGAGCTTAAGGGAAAGGTTTTTAGAGTAGGATGCATGGGAGAAGTAAGCAGTTACCACGTTATGAGAACTCTTTCTGCAATTTCATCATCAATGTCAATTCTAGATGTGCCTCCCATTAAGGATGGATTATCAGTTGCAAACAATATACTGAGTCAATGATGACAAGTTGTTAAGCTTAATATTATGGTAAACCGACAGCAAATTTCGTGACAATGGAAAAAGGATCACTTATTCTTATAGACTATACTGCTAAAGTTAAGGATTCAGATGAAATTTTTGAGACCACTGTTGAGGAAAATGCAAAAAAATCTAATCTCTATGATCCAAGCATAAAATATGAACCCAGGTTAGTGTCAATAGGTGAAGGATGGGTATTGAAGGGCCTAGATGAAATTCTATCAACGGCAAAACTTGGTGATGCTTTGGATGTTGATATACCTCCTGACAAGGCGTTTGGCATGAGAGATCCAAATAAGGTTAGAATGATACCACAAAGAAAATTCGGTGACAAGGCTGATGAAATTAAGGCTGGAGATGTAGTCGACATAGACGACAGACGAGGATTTGTCAGGTTCATCGGATCCGGACGAGTTCAGGTTGACTTCAATCATAGGTTAGCAGGAAAAACGCTAAATTATAATGTCAACATTCTAAAGATCTTACAAACTAACGAAGAGAAAGCATATTCTCTTGTCAAAAGAAGACTCCTTATTGATGGTGACAAAATTTCAATATCTTTTGATAAATCCGAAATGACAATCACCTTACCCGAGGAATCCTTTTTAACAGAGGGACTGCAGGTCATAAAAAAGGCAATATCAGCCGATTTGTTTAAGTTCATTCCGGCTATTGAGAGCATAAAATTTTTGGAAATTTACGATAAATCCAAGACTACATCAAAACCAAAGGAAGAACCAAAACCAAAGGAAGAACCAAAACCAAAGGAAGAACCAAAACCAAAGGAAGAACCAAAACCAAAGGAAGAACCATAGTCACAAAAGAAATAAGATCTCTTACTATGGATGTCTCCTAGGACATCGTAATCTAGATCCACCATTCTCTTACTTATTTAGATGACACTGACCGATTTTGCTATTTCTCTAGCCGATCCTTTATCCATTTTGATTTTGTTAAGGATAGTATACCTTTCAGGTCTGAGTGATTGAGCAATTAATAATGATTGTATGATTTGGTCTTCGGTTACATCAATCTCCTTTGCAGTAGTTGGAGCCTTAATATTCTGCAGTGTCTTGATGATGACATCATGGTCCAATCCGTGAATTTTTGACATCATTATTGTACCAATTCCAACTCTCTCTCCATGCAAACCACAATTGGTCTTTGCTACATATTCTAGTGCATGGCTAAACAAGTGTTCGGAACCGGAACATGGTCTGCTACTACCAGCAATACAAGAGGCAACTCCGGCACTTATTAGTGCCTCTACAATTGTCCTTATGTTGGCGCGATAGGACAATTTGCTAGAATTTTCAATTATTATCTTTGCACTCATATTTGCAAGATTTGCGGCGTAACTTCCAAAATATTCGTTATTATCATCTCTTGCGAGTTCCCAATCTTTAACCGCAGTGATTTTGCCAATAAGATCACCACATCCGCTAGCCTGGAGTCTATAAGGTGCTTCTGAAATGAGTTTAGTATCTGCTATTACTCCGATTGGGGCATGGGCCTTAAGTGAGTAAGGCTTATCTCTACCACGGATAGAGACAAAGGGACTTGAAATTCCATCATGTGACGCTGAAGTGGGTACGCTGATAAATGGAATGTTGAGATTAAAAGAAATCATTTTTGCAACATCGACTGACCTTCCACCTCCCACGCCTACAATAAAATTGGGTTGCTCTTTTCTAACAAGTGATTGAGCAGAATTTATATCATTCATGGATGCATTTGGAGTCTCAATCCATTTATGCTTCAAAGATGAGCTGACCAGAGCTTCCACACATTCTTTTCCCACTCTTGCTTTTACAGTATTTCCGGAGATGACGGCGACTATTGAGGTTTTATCATTTAAATCTCTTATGAATGATCCAAGTTGATAGATTACATCGTTACCAATTAGTATCTTTCTTGGTAATTCCATTAAATGATTGGGATCCGATGTCAATTAGTTCTTGCTATATCATTGTTATATTTCATTTTATTTCTATCGCTTTGCAGTTAGAATCAATCGAGCCTTTAGCAGTTAGTTGTAATAACTGGAAATATCCATAGATTTACACAGTGGGTTGCAAGATGCATGATGTTTAAGAACCTTTATTTAGCTCATCATACATTCCAATGTACAAACTTCTGAATGAAGATAATATAATTTAGTGAAATATTGATATGTATGAGAGAGTACAGGATGAAGATCGCAATCAAAACATTGTTGCCGCTATTCTAAATAACCTTCCCTCGGAATCCGAAATAACCAAAATAGAATACGAGGGACCATTTATTGTATTATATTCAAGAAAACCTACAACCCTTTTGGAAAATCAAGAAATCATTTCTAAAATGGTGAATACAATAAAAAAGAGAATAGTTATCAGAACAGATACCTCAATCAGGTCTTCTGAGGACTCGGTCAAACAAATAATTCGTTCTAGCACTTCTTATCCAAACACTATCTCTGAAATTTTTTTTGATCCTGCTCTCGGGGAGGCAACCATTTTTGTAAACGATTTTAGAACTCTAACAGAACTCAGCCAATTAGAAATTCCACTAGTTGAAAAAACAGGTTGGAAATTAATTTATAGATATGTCCCAAGTGACTTGAAGCCCATTAGATTCATGAATCAAATATTACACAATTCGTCCGAAGAAAGAATGTATTTTTATAAACGAGTTGGTGAAAAAATATTTAGACAAAAGCTTGCTGGTTCTGAGGAAGCAAGTATTGTTTGTTTGGGCGGATTTTCAGAAATTGGTAGAAGCGCAATGTTGATCGTTACTCATGAAAGTAAGATAATCTTGGATTTTGGTATTAAGAGTTATCATAACGAAGACAATGACATTTTGCCACGATTAGATATTTATGGGATTGGCATGAATGAAATCGACGCGGTTATTATTTCCCACGCACATCTTGATCACTGTGGAGCTGTACCTATTTTATGCAAATATGGATATGATGGTCCGGTATATTGCACTGAACCTACTTTTCCAATTATGATATCAATACTACAGGACTATGCTTCAAAGACCAAAGAGGCTTTATACTCGTCAAGGGATATTGAAAGATTAATTACTCAAGTAATTCCTCTTAATTTTGGAGCGGTCACTGATATCTCTCCAGACGTTAGAATAACTTTTGCAAATTCAGGACATATGATTGGTTCTGCCTCTACACACATGCATATTGGAAATGGTGATTACAATATACTGTATACTGGCGATTTAAAATTTGGTAGACTAAATACTGTGGACAACGCTTTTTGGAATTTCCCAAGAGCAGAAACGCTAGTAATAGAAAGTACGAACGGAAATAGAGACGATAGATTTGTTACTAGAGAAGTAGCGGAAGAAAACCTAGTCAAAAGTATCAATTCGACCATTCAGGATCGTGGACGAATATTGATTCCTATCCCTGTCCTCGCTTTATCACAGGAAATTTGTGTCACCTTAGGAATGTTAAGGAGCATCAATAAAATAAATCCTGAAAATATTTTTGTGGACCAAAAAATATTGGATATATTCTTTTTTTACGAGATGTATTCGGAATATCTATCAAAGACACTAAAGCAGCGAATAAGTGAGCGAACTGAAGATCCTCTTTATATCAACAGTCTTGTCAGTTTAGAACCATCTGTGAACTGGAATGGATCAATAATATTGTGTCCATCTTCAATGCTTACGGATGGTCCATCAATTACATATCTGAATCAAATAGCAAGCGATCCTCTGAGTAAGGTTATTCTATTATCCGAACAATTTCAGTCTACACCAGGAAGACTGCTCCAAGAAGGACAGCGTAATATTACTATAGGCGGTAATAATCTTGAAGTTAAGTGCAATATTGATGTGATACCAGGGTTTAGTATGCACAGTGATTACAATCAATTATTGGCTTACGTAAATCGATTGAAACCAAAGCTAAAAAAGGTAATTACTAATCATGGGGAAGGAAAGAAATGCCAAAACTTGTCAAATTCGATAAACAAGATATTCAAGGTACAAAGTTTCCATCCACTCGTTCAAGAATCAATCAAAGTATTGTGATCTTGTAGAAGGATTATTTAAGATCCTGTACTCCTTTCCAAATCTTTACATCTGGTGGTGTAATTACTACCCGTTCTTCACCCAATCTTGCAATGTCTCCGCCCGCTGATTTAACAAAACTATACAAATCATCTATGGCCTTTCGTAGGGTTTCTATATCCTTCTGGGCCATGGGTGTTATTCGTACTATCAGAATCATGTGCTTTTTAGCATCATCTTTAATCGAATCAACATCGCTAATATCTTTTAGAGTTATGGCCTTAAGGTAAATGGGTTGATTTTGCAAGGTAGCACATCCTCTTCTTGATAGCTTGAGAGGTAAAAAGTCAAATAGTTATTCTGGTCAAATATTTTTAACTTGTAGCTTTATTTTTTGCAATTAAAGGGTCTGAAAAACCAAAAGTAATTTCAAAAGAATAAGGTGTTATACTGCTTTTTATTAATTTTTAGTTTAAATAATTGAAATAATGTTCATTATTTGGTAAATATTCTATCTTCATCATCGACACTCGGTAGGAAAATTTAAGGTGGGTAGTTGTGACTTAAGATAAACCTATTTCTATACTTGGCTGTCGTTGAACAATGGATATCGAAATAACGGCGTTTATTGGAACAAAAAGGTATTCTGCTACATCTAGTTCTCCAATTCAATTAATAGACGATTTATTGTTGAATAGACACCGGTTAGATTGGTAATACAATGCGCTATGCCTTCAATATTATTTTCACTCATTTGAATGCCTTTGTTGTATTTTGTCTCAATCTTGTTCTTGTCGGTTTCCATATACATAGTATAGATTGTATGATATCTTTGAAGGGTACAATGATGAGTATATTGTCTGATCTCAAAGTTATTTATGTTTATCCCATCTATAACGCTTTTTTTCAATATTATGATTTTCTTAATAGGATCACCTTCCCAATGGTCAAGATCGTCATCGCGTTTAAATGTCATTTCTTTTCATATTCTAAGAATCTTACCCATTCTGGAAACCATAAATTATATTCTGAAATCCCGATACCCTTGGAGAGAATGGAAGGAGAATTATAAAATACCTTATTTGCGCCCAACTCTTTAGAAATCCTGGTATTTAGTTCCGCAAGTGAGGGCACTTGTCCAATATATTTATGAGCAATCAATTCTCTGTTGTGGGTATAGAGACCAACTTGTCGTCCGTCGACGGTTGGAACATAGCTGACGATAACAGAAACTGATTTGACGCCTACCTTTCTTAAATAATAAATAGTTTCCTTGGCAGTGATTCCAGTCTGAATTGTTCCTTGAATTAGACCAATATTTTTTTGGCTAATTTTGTGTTTAAGAATATATTTTAATGATTTTCCGGAAGTTATCATCTTATTCTTGCTAATATTCTCAGAAAAATCTATCATTCTATCGGAATCATCGTACCTATCATTTATTATAGCCTCACCTAAGTCAAATTTTGGAATATGATTCCTGTATTCTGCACTAAAGCCAAGAGTCATTGGTCTAGGATAATCGGGTTCTGCATATGCTGCATCAATATCGATGTTAGAGTGTGTAGAAAGAAAATCTGCCTGCACTTTTCCAATCCTCTTTCTGGTTTCATAAATTCCTTTTCCATTAATAGTAGCAGTAACATGAGACTCTCGGATGAATTCAAAGGGATCTATCATTGTTCTCGTAGTGGGAAGGGATAGTATCTTTTGTTGACCATTTTCAACATCCATTTTGATTAATTGTCCTGGTCTTACATCTTCAAAATTCATGTTTGGAAAAGGGATGCGGAGCGAATTTTCTGAAGCTATTATGGAGACTGAATTGTTCTTGTCCGTACCACTTACAAGTGGTTTAAATCCAGTAGAATCTCTGTATGAATAGATCTTTCCATCATACATCATAGTTAGATTGCCCCTCAAATGTCTGTCCAAAAATTCACAAGCTTTTTCAGCATTCCACTGATCTATTAATAATTTTTTAAAAATACAGTAAATCTTGTAAAGTGAATCGGCATTAGCCGCATCGCCCACAAGTGGATGCAGATGCAATTTTTCAATGTCAACAAAGAATCCGTCAATTACTACACTAATCTTATTCATGCTTCTAAATCTAGGAGTTCTTTTGGATAAATAGCCTAATCCGATCATATATCTAAGGTTACTATTATCATTAACGCTTTTTGGAATTGAACTCTCTACAGGGAATGGGCCAATACCACTAGAAACCAAATTATCTATAATTATCTTCCAGTAAGCTTTTCCTCTATGTTGAAGCATCTGCAATGAATTAATGAAATATGAAGCTAGGATTTCTCTATCTGCTGTATAATTTGTAATTGCAAAGATGCCGGCCAATGATTAATACTAGATCTATAGAGAAATTAAATATTTTGTTTGGACCGATCCAGTTTTTGATGACGCAGAACAGTTTAGAGGAAGAAAAGCAATGTGAAAGAATGTCAAAATGGTAAAAGCAACTGCAATTAATACCACAGGAGCTGGGCTTGGAACTGTAGAGCGGCTTGAGAGAAAGAATGGTCATGGAATCCTTGTCTTAAACGATGGCATTCAAAAAATAATTCAGTAATTAAAATTAGATGGTAATTTTGGCATAGTTGTCAAAACTAATGAAAAAATCAAACAAGCGTCATTATAATTCATATAATATACCAACGAAAACAACAGAATTTATTATATGCATAGTTTATTTGGGAAATAATTAACGCAGGAAAATTGGCAAAGCAATTCAATGAAAAAATAAAAAAGTATGAGTAAATGAATCGTAGTCAAGAGGAGTAATTTTAAAACTTTAATTCATCTCTTATTGTTAGTTGCTAGTCCTAATGAGGGACTATTATTCTAGCTCGAGCCATAGATGGAATTACTGGAGGCAATATTTCTGTAGCCAACGCCTATCTTGCGGATATATCGTCGGAAAAAAGTCGCAGTGGTAACTTTGGTAAAATGGCAATGTCGTCTAATTTGGGTTTTATATTGGGTTCTGCAATCGCAGGAATCTTGGGGGGTACTGTTCTCGGTTCAGTATTACCAATTTTGGCGGCGTTATTTCTTTCCATGTTTACACTAATTGTAATTGGAATTAGACTAAAAGAATCTAAGCGTTTATCAACTGAAGTTCTTATATCAGAAGAAGGGGGCATAAGGAAAGTAATCGCCCAAGAATGCAAGCCTTGTTACAAAGGAGAAAAACCAAAACTCAAATTTCAAGATGTATTCAAGGTAAAACATATTTCCTATTTGCTTGTTCTATATTTTTTAATATTTCTTGGTTTCAACATATTCTACGCCTCATTTCCTTCTCATGCAGCGATTGATTTAAAGTGGTCAATAATACAGTTGGGTATATTTTATGCTATATTAAGTGGAATAATGGTCTTCATCCAGGGCCCAGTCCTAAGTAGAGCATTAAGAAAATTTTCCGAAGAGAAGCTAGTTATAATTGGAAGCGTGATTTTATGCACAAACTTTAGTTTACTAATAGTTAGAAACATCTACTGGGTATATACGGCTGTAATCTTATTTGCAATTGGTAACGGACTTATGTGGCCCTCCTTTATGTCTATTTTATCAAAGCGCGCAGGCTCAGTTCTTCAAGGGTCCGTGCAGGGTATTGCAGGCAGCTTTGGAGGATTGGCAAATATTATCGGACTAATTCTGGGAGGATTTTTGTACATACTAATTGGACCAATTACTTTTCTGATTAGTGCTGGAGTAATATTCGTAGTTTTCGTTATGTCCTTCCGGTTATTGAAAATTAAGAATTCTGATTAGTAACATACGATAAATTTGTAGAGAAGTTTGACATTACAGATATACACGCCGATGTTCTAGCGAATTCAATTAAAATGAATCATTAACATCATTAACTGAATCAAACTTTTTAAAATCAAGCAGCTCGAACGCTACAATGAGTGACCTATAGGAAAAAGTGTCAAGGCAGATAGCACAGATAACTAAAAATGATAATATAATATCACAGTAATTTAACAAAAAGTTGATAATGATAATGAACACTTTAAATTATGAATTATGACAATCATATCAATTGCTCATAGGCTTAATTGGTAAGGCAAACGTTGGTAAGTCCACCTTTTTTTCTGCATCAACAGATAACGTTGTGAACATTGCAAATTATCCGTTTACGACGGTCAAGCCTAATCTAGGAATTTGTCACGCTAGAGTAAAATGCGTATGTACGGAATTTGGAGTCAAAGATAATCCAGTTCATTCCATTTGTATAGATGGAGTGAGATTTATTCCAATTGAAATAGTTGATGTAGCCGGTTTAGTCCCTGGTGCTCATGAGGGCAAGGGACTGGGAAACAAATTCTTAGATGATGCAAGACAAGCAGACGCCCTTATTCATATTATAGACCTCTCTGGTTCTACTGATTCAGAAGGAAGGCCAATAGCAACAGGTACAGGCGACCCAGTGGAGGATATTAAATTTGTTGAAGAAGAATTTGATCTTTGGCTTGTATCGATTATTAAAAGGGATTGGGACAAAATAAGGGAGCTTGATTCATCGGGCCTAAATACAACTCAGATTTTGAAAAAGAGATTGTCAGGACTCGGAGTAACTGAATCAGCTATAGATAAAGTCCTGAACAACTTGAATTTACATAATAAGAAAATAAAAGATTGGACAGAACAAGAAACGTTAGATTTTTGTCATAATACAAGAATAATCGTAAAGCCTGTAGTCATTGCAGCAAATAAAGCTGACATTTCAACTTCCCACAATTTCCTGCAACAAATTGCAGAAAAGTACACTCACGTAATACCTTGTACGTCAGAATTAGAAATGTTGTTACGAAAAGCAGCAAAGAATGGGTTTGTTCATTACCTTCCAGGAGATAATTCTTTTGAAATTAAAGAAAGTATGCAATTAAGCGAAAAACAGAAGGATGCACTCCAAATTGTTTCAGAATTCATTAAAAAGCATGGTACAACAGGTGTTCAAGAGATAATAAATATCGCTTGTTTTAATCTATTGAAGAAAATAGTGGTATATCCAGTTGAAGATGAATCAAAATTAACTGATAAAAAGGGGAACATTCTTCCAGAAGCTTATTTACTAAATGAAGGATCAACGGCAAAGGACCTGGCAATTGCAATACATCAGGAATTGGGAAAAGGTTTTCTTTTTGCTATTGATGCTAGAACAAAGAGAAGATTGGGAGCTGACCACAAATTAGAAAATAACGACGTGATTAAAATAGTATCTGCGACGAGTAGAAAGTGATAACTATGTTATGTCTAGGAATTGAAAGTACAGCACATACTTTTGCTTGTTCTGTAATCAAGTATTCAGATTCTGATACTGATAAATCGCCTAATATTCTTTCAGACGTTAGAAATATCTTCAAAGCCCCCGACGGATCGGGAATCCATCCAAGGGAAGCAGCTCGTCATCATGCATCAGTAGCAATAGAGGTTCTTAAACAATCTTTAGAATCCTCTAAAATAAAGTACAAGGATTTAGATGTTGTGGCTTACTCTGCTGGTCCAGGACTTGGTCCTTGCCTGAGGATTGGAGCTGTCATTGCTCGTTCCATATCTTCATTTTATGATATTAAATTGGTCCCCGTCAATCACGCATTAGGGCATATTGAACTTGGAATGAGTCTTACTGGGGGTAAGGATTCCCTCGTGCTATTGGTTTCTGGTGGTCATACTATGTTACTGGTATTTAATAATAAAAGATGGCGGGTAATAGGTGAAACATTAGATATTACTTTAGGTCAACTTCTAGATCAATTTGGACGTCACCTCGGATTCGCCTCGCCATGTGGATCAGAGATAGAAAGATTGGCAAATAAGTCATCCAAAAATTATGTTTCGTTACCATATTCAATTAAAGGGAATGACATTACTTTTTCGGGGATACTATCTGCTGCAAAGAGATTAATTTCAACTGGTAAATACACAAAAGAAGACATATGTTATTCGATTCAAGAGACTGCATTTGCAATTATTACAGAGGCAGTTGAGAGAGCTCTCTCCGCTACCGAAAAAAGAGAACTACTGGTTGTTGGAGGTGTATCTGCGAACAAAGATCTTTCCCGTATGCTTAACCTTGCATGTCGTAGACACAAGGCAAAATTCAATCCCTGTCCGATTTCATTTGCAGGAGATAACGGAGTACAAATCGCCTGGACCGGCATATTATCTTATTTGAAAACAAAAAATTTTATAGAAATATCCGAATCCATTGTTAACCAATCATGGCGAATTGATACTGTGGATGTATTGTGGAGAGAATAAATTTCAAACTATCGGAGACAAGAAGCATTAACATGGTACAAATTTTCACAAATTTAATTACTTGACGGGTTTTTCCGGTAGCTTTTAATAATTTATTGGTCTATTTAGTGTATGGTGAATAAATAATTGGTTCAAAAATCAATATTATTATTTGCGGCATTTGGACTTGTAATGGTAGCATTAGTTGCAGCAGTAGCCATATCTACAAATACTAGCGAAGCATTTCCCAAAGGGAAAGATCACAATGAAATGGTCTTTGGTGCTATTTCAAGCATTCAAAATAATGAAGAAGGGAAACCTGCATGGGTTCTTTCTGGCCACTGGTTAACAAATATTGTAAATAAAACAAAGGATAGTTTCAACCAGACAAACGCAGCAAAATTTGATTCATGGATGTATATGGCCATGTTGGAGGGATCGGCGATGCATAAACATGTTATCTCGAATTTTTCACTTAATGATATTAGCAATCAAGGCAACGTCACTTCTTATAAAGGAACAGTCACTGTCACAATGAAAGATGGACCCGTTGAACAAGTACCAGTTGAAATAAAAGTAATGAACAATCATGTAATCGGCATATCACTGGACGCAACTAAAACTAATAACCACTTTGGTGATACACCAATATATGGTATCATCCCTCCCAATGCGGATATTATGAAAATGAAATCTCATATGGGTAACAAGACAAATATGACTATGCACACGAATATGAGCCAATGGTAAAAGCAATAGAACGGTCAAATATCGGATAGGACTATCTTAACAAGTAAAATAGAATCCTACCCCACTTTTATTTAGATCTAGTACAATTGCAAATCGTAATGGAAACTAATCTTGGTCCTTCATGAATAATCTTTTTTGATTGTCTATTTCTTTAGCCCATTTCTTACTGTTAAATACACTAAATTTGTATTTTGAACTGCCTATCTCTACAACGACCTTGGTAAGTATGAACCCTTCAGGATGGACATTACCTACTTTATCTAAAGGCTCATTCAATAAGGTGCTTCCTAACTTCTTATTTAGGGTGGTCAGATTTCCTTCTGTTTTCTCAAAAATAATCCTCTGGCTAGTTAAACTTAGAATTCCACTGCCAAATTTTACTTCCGAGCAATCTTCTTCAAGAATTAATTTTTCTCCCGGATTTGGATCGACTTGTGGTACCACATTTTTATTTCCAAACATTGGTTATATTATCATTGCAGCGTTACATCAAACTACTGTTCAAAGGCGCCGAATCGAATATTTACTTGATTAAATGGTATAATAAGAAGGCAATTTCAAAAATTAGAATACCGAAATCATACCGCCAGAGAAAGCTAGATGATGAATTGAGAAGAAGGAGAACCATTAGTGAATCCAGGATGATTACGATGGCCAAAGAACTTGGATTAAGGACACCTTATCTCTATTTCGTTGATCCCTATCGAGCCGAGATAGTTATGGAATTTGTTTCAGGAAAAAGGGCAAGCGGTGTTTTAACGTCTTCAATATGTTTCGAAATCGGAAAGTTCGTCTCCACTCTTCATTCGAATAACTTGATACATGGTGATCTCACACCATCAAATTTCATTGTAAATAGTAAAGTCACTATGATAGATATGGGACTCTCATTTTATTCAACTCGGAAAGAAGACAAGGCGATGGATATAAGATTATTTAAAGAGATTTTGACGAGTACCTTCCATAACTCATACACCAAATTTTTTGAATATTTCTTAAATGGGTATAGACTTGTTAACTCAGAAGAATTGGAAATAATTCTACAAAGAATAGAGGATATAGAATCAAGGAAAAGATATGCTATTTCGTAAATATCTTTTAAATTATTTATGTGATTCCAAGATTAATCAATAGAGTTGATACCAGTACCATTTTTAGTATATAGCAAGATGTTTTTTGATATTAAATGTAGGATCAATTAACACATGATGAATTTAGCAAATTTTTTAATTTATTAAGCATACGCTATAAGTTTCATCGTTTCATGTCAAACTATGTCGCACTATGTGCAAATTATTTCCTGTGTTTAGTAGGAAAATTGAAGAAATCCTATAGTTTTGCGGTTGGAGAAATGAGCTCTTCCAATGATGAACTTATCCCAAATACTGTTGTAGCAATAATCCTATACCCATTAAGTTAAAGAAGTCATCTACTGTCGGGACCTAATGACGAAGGATAATGCAAGATCTCATCAATGGAAATGTAAACTGCACAAGTGTAACAGAGAATAAAAGGATATTCTATAATTTGGTAATAACACAAATAGTGATAAATGATCAGGATAAATTCAAAC
>Ga0193715_1000268_pt1 | contig 14020 bp, 13 predicted proteins | sample U2m2metaG_FD_143040 | JGI IMG/M metagenome (GOLD analysis project Ga0193715, IMG submission 143040) | Soil microbial communities from a riparian zone of the East river system, Colorado, United States - U2m2 | ecosystem: Environmental > Terrestrial > Soil > Riparian zone | place: USA: East River... | reverse complement strand
ATTGTTTCAGCTACCACGGGTCGTTCGCGCTCCACCTGGCGAAAAAGGCAACGCACGTCACTGCGCTCGATGCATCGGGTCCCGCTCTCATGAGAGCCGCCGAGAATGCCGCGCGCAACTCGCTCGACAACATCTCGTTCGTGGAAGCGAACGCCTTCGATTACCTGCGCGAGAAGGAGCGGGAGGGTATCACCTTCGACACGATCGTGCTGGACCCTCCGGCTTTCGCCAAGACCCGTTCGGCGCTGCCGGGGGCGGTGCGAGGATACAAAGACATCAACCTGCGGGCGATGCGCCTGCTGGCCCCCGGCGGCCTCCTGTACACGGCCAGCTGCAGCTTTCATCTGACGAAGCCGCTCTTCCTGGAAATGCTCCAGGATGCCGCCGCCGACAGTGGACGCCGTGTCGCCATCCGGGCGTTCACGGGGCAGCCGCTCGATCATCCCGAAGTCCTGTCCATCCCCGAGACGGGCTACATCAAGGGAGCGCTGCTCGAGGTGATGGACTAGAGCCGAGTCTTAGGTCGATCAGCCAAGCTGACACGACGGGCAGAAGTAGGTAGAGCGCCCCGCTTGAACGATTCGCTCGATCGTTCCACCACAGCGCCGGCAGATCTCGCCCTCTCGATCGTACACGGCGAACCTGCTGGCACCGCGCTTGTCCGTGTAGCGTCCGGGTAGACGCTTCTTCGGACTCAGCACCAGCCTGATTGCATCGACAAGTCTCTCAAGCTTTGCTCGGGTCACCTTGGACGACGGTTTCCGCGGATCCATCTCCGCTTCCCACAGTGCCTCGGCAGCGTAGATGTTGCCCAGACCGGCCACGACGGATTGATCCATGAGTGCTGGTTTGATGGCGATCTTTTTTCGCTTGAGCGCTTCCAGCAGGTAATCCGCGTCGAGAGAACGATCGCTGGCCTCGCGTCCCAGCTTCGGAAGAGATGATGCTCCCTTCTTGTCCAGCGTGATCGAGGAAAGAGCGCGCCGGTCCACGAGCGAGATGCGCGTCCCGTCGGCGAGCTCAATGACCGCGCGTGCGAACCGGTCGAGCACATCGGAGGTGGTGCCAATTTCCCAGTCTCCGTTCATGCGAAAATGCACGACCAGGGTGTCACCGCTGTCGAGATGGAGGAGCTGGTGCTTTCCGCGACGCTCGATACCCTCGATGCGCCGCCCCTTTGCCAGACGCGCGCGATTCGGCGGAAGCTTGCGCCTGAGGGCGGGATGAATTGCCCTCACCACAGCAATCCCCTTCCCCAGCGCCGCTCGAGTCAGTGCACGCGCGGCACGCTCAACTTCAGGTAGCTCCGGCATGCCTATCTCGTTGCCTCCGCGTGCCCGGATGTAAATTGCACCCGGATGTCAGATATCATAACCCTCCAGGATCCGCCGTTGGCGGTGTCCGGGCTGTCTGAGGCTTCAGAGCAGGCGTTCGCGAAGCTTTTGGATGCCAACCCGGTCCCGGCCTCGATCAGCTCTTTCCCCGACGGGAAGCTCCTCGTCGTCAACAGAGCTTTCATTCGGACGTTCGGTTTCGAACGGGATGAAGCTATCGGACAAACCGCGCTGACCCTCGGCCTGTACGCAAATCCTCAGGACAGGGGCACGATCGTCGACATTGTCGATGAAAAGGGATCGGTGCGTGACTACGAAGTCATGATCCACTCCAAGAGTGGCTCACCGGTTCACGTCATGACGTTCGCAGAACGCATCGACCTCGATGGCAGGGCCTGCCTGCTGACGATGTCATACGATATCAGCGATCGAAAGCGGGTGGAGGACGAGCTGAGACGCAGCGAGGCGTATCTCGCCGATAGCCAAAGGGTGAGTCACACGGGAAGCTGGGCAGTGTACCCGAACGCCGGCGGAGTGTTCTGGTCTCGGGAGATGTATCGAATATTCGGATTTGATTCGAAGGGAGGGCCGCCCCCCGGTCAGACGGTAATAGATCGCATCCATCCCGACGAGCGGGATCGCGTCAGCAAAACTCTTGAAGACGCCGTCAACGCAGGGATCGTCGCTGAAGGCGAGTATCGGTTCTTCATGCCTGACGGCTCCATGAAGCACCTGCGATTCCACGGACATCCGGTCGATGTGGGTCCAGGGGAATCGAGAGACTACTTCGGAACCGTAGTTGATGTGACCTCGCAGAGGGTGGCGGAAGCACAGCTCAACGCGACGCTGAACGAAGTGCGAGCGCTGGCTTCGAGCCTGATGCAGGCGCAGGACGACGAGCGCAGACGGATCGCGCGGGAGCTGCACGAGACAACCGCCCAGGATCTGGCCGCACTCAAGATGAATCTCGCCGCGCTGCAAAGAACAGCTCCCGACATCGCCGAAAAAGATCGTGCTCTCCTCGCCGAAAGCGCACAGTTGGCCGAGCGGGCAATAACTCAAATTCGGACGCTCTCGTACCTGCTGCATCCTCCATTTCTCGACGAAGTCGGACTTGCTTCCGCAATCCGGTGGTTCGCGAAGGGCTTTGCGAACCGGAGCGGAGTAAGCACTCGACTATCGCTACCCGGAGACTTCCCCAGACTGCCCCAGGAGATCGAGATTGCGCTCTTCCGAGTGATCCAGGAAAGCCTTATCAACATCCACCGTCACGCCGGGAGTCCAGAGGCGGAGATCCGTCTCTGGACGGCGAATGGCGAGGTGACGCTCGAAGTTCGCGATGCGGGTCGCGGCATGCCCCATATCCGAGATGGCGAGCCCTCCGGCTCCGAGCACATGCTCGGTCTCGGCATCGGCGGAATGCGTGAGCGAATGGAGCAATTGGGTGGAAGCCTGGAGGTCGACTCGACACCGACAGGAACGACGGTGCGCGCATGGCTCGCGATCCCGGGCCCGTCCCGATGACCCCGCTGCAGCTTCTAGTCGTCGATGATCACGCCGTCGTTCGCCGCGGGGTACGCGCGCTGCTCGAAAGCCAGCCGGGGTGGGAGGTCTGCGGCGAAGCGACGAATGGCGAGGAGGCGGTCCGCAAAGCCGCCGAGCTCAAGCCGGACATCGTAGTCCTCGACATCAGCTTGCCGGGGCTGAATGGACTCGAGGCGACCTCGCGCATCCTCAAGGAATCACCGGAGAGCGAGGTGCTGATCCTCACCATGCACCACTCCGAGGAGCTTGCACAGCAGGTAATCAAGGCCGGCGCGCGCGGCTATGTTCTGAAATCGGATGCGGACCAAAGTCTCATCGCCGCCGTCGACAAGCTCAGACAGCATCAAACATTTTTTACGTCGCGTGTGGCCGAGTTCGTCCTGGACTCCGGGGTGAGGGGTGAAAGAACGAAACACGCAGTCGAAGATCCTTCCAGGCGAATGACGTCGAGGGAGCGGCAGATCGTGCAGCTCGTTGCCGAGGCGCGAAGCACCAAAGAGGTCGCATCGAAGCTGGGAATCAGCGTGAAGACGGTCGAGGCGCACCGGACCAACGTCATGAGGAAACTGCACCTTCACTCGGTGAGCGAGCTCGTCCGCTACGCGATACGCAACGGAATGGTCGAGCCGTAAAACACTCTCCCTACGCGAGTACCTTCTCGAGGGGATACCGTAAGATGTCGCGGTGACCTTTGAGTGTATTCAGCACTTCAACGCCGGAGAACTTCCGCACGTCGTAGATGCAGATCGTAACGACGGGGTAGTTCCGGGCGATGAGCTGATCGTAGTCGGCTTCGTACTCGATCAGGTCCGACTCCGACGACTTGGAGCGCATGCCCCACAGATCACCGATGATACGAAAGGACTGGGCACCACCGGCAACCTTTTTGTCGAGGAGCGTGCGAAAGTACTGGTTTTGCCCCCGTGTGCCGGGGTGGTACTCCGATAAGATCAGACGGCCGGCGTCGAGATCATCCTGAAGAGATGGCCGCTGTGTCTTCAAGTACTTGAGAATTTGCCGCTGGGTATTGGGAGGTCCCACCAGGAAGCATACACTTCCCTCGTTCAATCCCGCGAGAAGAAACGGAACCGCGAGAGTGACGCGGCCAAGATCGGAAGCGTAAAGTCCACAGAGATGGCTCCCGAAAGTGAGAGTGACGGGACCCTCTGAGAGATTCGAGATCCTGTCGGAACCCGCACGGTCCAACGTTGGACTGACATCCGATGCGTGGCCTTCCAGGAACGCGAGGAGGTCGCCGCGCCGGAACCTTCGCTCGCGCCGGCGTCCCACTCGAAGACACTTCAGCTGCCCGGAGTTGGTCCATCTCCTGAGCGATGTCTCGCTCACGTTCAGGAGGGCGGCTGCCTGAGCGATGTCGAGCAGCTCGTTCGGGTCCGCTATCTCGTGAGACCTCAGGGATTTACCCAATTGGCACTCCGGAAGGCTGGTGGTAACCTCTCCCCACACGCCGAAGCCGCTGAACCTCTGCTGTCAGTGGTTAATCGACGTTGCCCAATAAAGTACAACAAAGTATAGTAAAGAATAGGAAAATCACCGTAGATACCAAGGGGTCTTTCTTGGCGCCTGATGACCTCTCGGCCCCAAAGGTTTGGCGAAGAAGTGAGTGCAGTCCGGTGGGTTGGCCCTCTATGACTAAATCCCTGCGTGTCCTGCTGCTGGAAAACGGCGAGTCCGACGTCGAGCTGATAAAGCACGAGCTGAGCCGCGCCGGCCTGTCGCCCGTTACCAAACGCGTCGAGACCGAGGAGGCGTTCGCGTCGGCGATTCCAGAATTCGCTCCGGACATAGTTCTCCTGGATCACCCCGCGGCGCAGGTAGACGCGCGTGACGCCCTCCGGCATCTGCGCAGGCTGCGCCCCGTCACGCCGCTGATCGTTGTCAGCGGCTCGATCAGCGGCGAGAAAACCGTTGCTTCCGTCCGCGCCGGAGTCGAGGATGTCATCCCCAAGTCCCAGCTCAGTCGCCTAGCCAGCTCGATCTCGCATGCGGTCTCGATTCGCCGTCCGCTGCACCGTCTCACTCCTCGACAGATCGAAGTGTTGCGCATGGTTGCCGACGGACACCGCACGCGCGAGATAGCCAACAGACTCAAGCTCAGCGTCAAAACCGTTGAGAGTCACCGCGGTGAAGTCATGAAGCGACTGGGGATGCACGACGTCGTCAGTCTCGTTCGTTACGCGTTCCGCGTTGGGTTGATTTCGGCCGCGGATTGAGTCGCAAGTTGTTGTGCCCCAACGGTTGAGCTTGTAGAACTCGCACTTGCGGGATGGGTCGAGGGACCTAGCTTAAACGCCTGAGTATGCACGTATCTTCTGCCCCACTCAATGGCGCAACATAGTCCTCGCTCTCTCAAGCACGAGTACGAGCTGTACGTAGAGAACGAGATCGAGAATTACAAGGAGTCGGTGTCGCGGTCCGCCATTCTCAAGATTGGCGACGAAGCGGCAGCGTCGCTGCGCTCCGGCGAACAGTTCGCCATGGACGAACTTCTGCTCTGGGCGGAAGTCGATCGCATCATCCGGAAGCGCCTCCGCATTCCCGCGTACGACACCTGGCGGAAAAAGCGCATCAAGCTGCTCGCCGAGTATCGGCGTCCGGAACACTGGGGAATCCAGCCCGATGGCGTGCTCGCTCGCGAGATCCACCCGCCGGCCGAATCGAAGGTCCTTGTCGCCGGTGGAGAGATAGATCGTACCGCGCTCTACCTGGCCGCACACGGCTGCGATGTGACTGCCGTCGATCGTGAAGTCAATTCTCTCGAGCGCGTGATGAACGCCGCACACGCCGCGGGGCTCGGCGATCGTATCCAGGGCTATGTCGCCGACATCGCCGACTGGTCACCGGATGTCCCGCTCGGCGCCCTCGTCTGCACTTCGGAGGCGTTCAACGGACTCACCACCGAAGAGCGGGAACGCGCGATCGACCTTCTTCAGACTGCGACGCGCGATGGCGGCGTGCATCTGGTTGGGACCATCGTTCGCGGCAAGCGCGGCCTCTCCGTCGCCGAGCTGCGACGCCAGTACAAGGGATGGTCCATCTCGGTCGAGGACGACTCGAGCTCGTCCAAGAGCTTTCTGGCGAGGAAGATCGCCAGCTGAACAAGCCGTGTCGATACGACACACCTGTCCTTTAATGGCGTGTCATTTTGCGACACTCGAAACTCTACAGTAGTGTGTCGAGTTTTGCAACTCTTTTATTAACAATCACTTGTGAGCGACGTCAAACATGGCACATGGGGTGCCTATAGAGCGCTCAAGCCACGCTGTGGCATCTACCAAGTGAGAGTTAGAATGAAAAAGGATCGTAAGGATAACGGCTCGTCTGAGCCACTCGGCATCATCATCTCCAGGGGCGATAGAACGGAGCCAACTCCGGTCTTCTCGGCTTATATCTGGGGTCCGGTGCCTGACCCGGTCGTTGAGACCGTGACCCGCGCCGCCTAAGCAGCACTGCTACTATAAGAAGTAAGAGCCCCGCGAATGTCGCGGGGCTTTTTTGTGTCGGAACGGGTACGCCCCTTGCCCGACTCGTCGCCGTGGAACAAGCGGCCCCCAACTGGGAAGGCGAACGGCACGCGCTGTTGTCGCAGCGCATCTCCGACATTGGTCTGGAGATCCGCGGGACGCTGCTCGAGAAGCTCGTCAACCAGCTTTACGAAGAGCTTACAGCAAAGGGCCTCGACTTTCGTCCGCCCGTCTATCTGAGCGATCAGTGGGGGTGCCCGGATGGCACTCCGCTCATCGGGGTTCCCTTCTATCTCGCCGACGCGCGGCTATCCAGGATCGAGGAGGACTACTCCTCCGCGGTCGAGGGCGCCGAAGAGTCAATGCGGTATCTTCGGCACGAGGCTGGTCATGCCTTCAACTACGCGTACCGTCTCTACGATCGCCCGGACTGGCGGAAGATGTTCGGACCATATTCGCGTCCGTATCGCGAACGGTATCGGGCCGATCCGTTCTCGCGTGACTTTGTCCGCCACATCCTCGGCTGGTACGCGCAGAAGCATCCGGACGAGGACTTCGCGGAGACATTCGCCGTATGGCTCACTCCCGGTCTCGACTGGCAGCGCATGTACGATGGGTGGGGGGCGCTCGCCAAACTCGAGTACGTCGATAGGGTGATGAAGGAAATCGCACACGAGGTCCCGGAGGTTCCCGAGCCGTCGGACGAAGATCTGCCCGTGGCGGCCATGCATTACACGTTGGCCGAGCACTACAAGGAAAACGACGAGAGCATTCCAATCCGCGACGAGCGCATCTTCGATGGCGATCTGAAAACGATCTTTGTCGCGGCGGAGCAGGCGCCGGGTGCGGCTGCCGCTGGTGAATTCATCGCGCGTCACCGTCGGGAGATCGTCACCCGCATATCGTACTGGACCGGCGAGAACGCCGCCGTGGTGCGACAGTTCGTCGATTTCCTCGGCAGTCGGGTGACGCATCTCGAGCTGAAGCTCGGCGGACTCGAGGCCTCGACGCTAATAGAGCTCACCGCGTTCGGCACCGCGGTGATCATGAACTACCGCCATACCAACGCCATCGACGGCACCGAATCGGCCGACGAATCGTGAAGATCACAGTCCTGCACAGCAAGGACGCACTCGATCCGCCAGTCGATCCCGTGCTCGACCAGCTCGATGCAGCACTCACGGCCAGCGGTCACACTCTGCGGAGGCTGGCGGTTGACGATGCGGTTCAGCCGTTGATCGACGAGCTCACGAAGGAGCAGCCCGAGCTGGTGTTCAACCTCGCCGAATCGTTCAGGGGTAAGAGCGCGCTCGAATCGAACGTCGCAGCGCTGCTCAATCTCCTCGATCTCCGCTACACCGGCTCCAGTCCCGCCGGGCTCATTCTCGCCGGCGACAAGACTCTCACGAAGAAGGTACTGGCATTTCACGGCATCCTCAGCGCCAAGTTTGCCACGATGTACCGCGGTCAGTCGGACTGGGTGGGAGACATCAAGTTCCCGCTGCTGGTCAAGCCGCCACAGGAAGACGCGTCTCTCGGGATCACTCAGAAATCCATCGTGAACGATGTGAAAGAGCTGCTGGACGTGATCAGCAGCACCCAGCAGGAGTATCAATCCGCCGTGCTGGTCGAGGAATTCATCGACGGGCGGGAGTTCTACGTCGGCGTGATCGGCAACAGCAAGGTGGAGGCGTTGCCACTGGTCGAGCTCGACTTCTCCAAGTTTCCGCCGGGTTTGCCGAAGATCGCAAGCTGGGAGGCGAAGTGGGGCGACGACGGCGACGAGAAGGGGGCGGAATTCGAGGGGACAAAATCGGTATTCCCCACCGATTTGTCGGAAGAGCTCACAGAAAAGATCCAGAAGGTGGCCGTGGATTCCTTCCAGGCGTTGCGGCTCCGCGATTATGCGCGCATCGATCTTCGCGTCACAGCGGCCGAAGAGGTCTATGTGATCGAGGCAAATCCCAACTGCTACCTTGAGCAGCACAGCGAGTTCGCGCGCGCGGCGCAGAAGGGTGGGCTCGAGTATCCGGCGCTGATCGCGCGGATCGTGGAACTGGCGTCTGCGCGCTACTCTCGCTAGGCATGAAATGAGAAAAAGCCGGCGACCGCGCCGGCTTTTCCGTTTCGTTCTCCTCCAAGCAGCCTATCTGCGTTTCTTCCGCGCCGCCGCGCGCGCCGCCTTGTTCCGCGCACGTGTGCGGGCTCCCTTCCTCGCCGATGCGCTGCGGGCGGCTTTGCTCCTTCTGCCACCGCTCTTCTTCGCGGCGCGTCTCTTTGCTGCTGCCATGTTGTCTCTCCACGATGAAGTAGAACTCTCACCAGTACCCTGATGGAACCGGCGAGTCCTGCACCGCGTCCTGACCGGCACGCTGTTTACAAAGGAACTGGTTGCGACGACGAGCGCATCACTGCTCGTGACTCGTCGCGAATATAGAATGCAAGAGATGTGCGTGCAATGCTTTTCGGCGTCGACTCCATTGAAGCGATGATCACTTCCAAAAGCAGCTTGCAGTGATCAGGTTAGAACTCGCCGCGTCGCAAAAGTTTTTTCTCGACTCTCAACGGAGTGGCCGCTCGTGAAAGCGCTGGTCAAGGAATCCGCGTCGCCCGGTTTCAAACTCAAGGATGTCGCGGAGCCGCGGATCCGAGAGGACGAAGTTCTCATCCGCGTGCGGCGTGCGGGCGTGTGCGGCACCGACGTTCACATCTACGATTGGGACGCGTGGGCGAAGGGACGATGCAAGCCGCCGTTCGTCGTCGGTCATGAGTTCGCCGGCGACGTGATTCAAGTCGGGCGCCTCGTGACCGACGTGAAGGAAGGCGACCGCGTCACCGCGGAGGGCCACATCGTCGATGGACGATGTCTCCTCTGCAGAACCGGAAACGCCCACATCTGCCCGTTCACCAAGATCATCGGCGTTGACCGCGACGGCTGCTTCGCAGAGTACATCTCGATGCCGGCCACGAACGTGTGGCACCTCGACGACAATATTTCGTACGACATCGGGGGAATTCACGACCCGATGGGAAACGCGTTCCACACCGTTCTCACGGCCGAGATTCCCGGCGCGGTCGTGCTCGTAACCGGATGCGGACCGATCGGAATCTTTGCGGTAGGGATTTGCAAAGCGGCCGGAGCTTCCCAGATCATCGCGACGGACGTGAACGACACCCGCCTGGCGCTCGCGAAACAAATGGGAGCGCACCACGCCATTCATCCCGAAGAAGCCGAGAAGGTCGTGAAGGACGCGACCGCCGGCTTCGGCGCCGACGTCGTGCTCGAGATGTCTGGTGTACCCGCCGCGATTCACCAGGCATTCGCGCTCGTGCGAGTCGGGGGGCGGGTTCAGATGCTCGGTATCCCGTCGAAGAAGGTCGACTTCGATCTGGCGACGGAGGTCATCTTCAAGGGACTCACCATCTACGGCGTCGTCGGGCGCCGAATGTACGAGACGTGGCACCAGATGACGCGCTTTCTCCGCTCCGGCGAGTTCGATCCGGCGCCAGTCATCACCCACCGTTTCCCGCTCGCTGAAGCGGACGCGGCAATCGCGGCCATCAAATCGGGCGCCGCGGGCAAAGTGATCTTCGAGATAGCCTGAACCGTCGAATCACCGAGAGGTCGAAGTGGCACTGAACGCGAAATTCAATTCCGAGCTCACCGCGGCGATCGAGAAGCTCAAGCAGGAGCGCGTTTACAGGCGCCTCAACCACCTGGCCTCGCCGCAGGACGCCCGCGTGCAAATGGAAGGACGCGGAGAAGTGGTGATCCTGTCCTCCAACAACTATCTCGGATTGTGCAATGACCCGGCGGTGGTGGCGGCAGGACTCGATGGCCTCAAGCAGTTCGGCGCCGGAACGGGAAGCGTTCGATTCATCTGCGGCACGTTCACCATTCATCGAGAGCTCGAGCAGGGGATCGCCGATCTCGTCGGCACGGAGGCGTCGCTCAGCTACGTCTCCGCGTGGAACGCCAACGAGGGGCTGACGGCGACGATCGTCGAGCAGAATGATTTCGTCGTGTCGGACGCGCTGAACCATGCCTCGATCATCGACTCGATCCGGCTCGCGAAGGCGATCACCAAGTGCACGACCGCGGTCTACCAGCACTCCGACATGGATGATCTGAAGTCGAAGCTCGAGGGTGCGAAGGGCGCACGGCGCCGCATCATCTGGACGGACGGGGTGTTTTCCATGGAGGGAAGTATCTGCAAGCTTCCGGAGATCCTCGAGCTGGCGAAGGACTACGACGCGATCGTCGCGGTGGATGATTCACACGGAACCGGCGTCCTTGGAGCCAACGGTCGTGGCACTCCCGAGCATTTCGGCGTGCTGGGTGAAGTCGACATCATCACTTCGACCCTCGGCAAGGCCTTGGGCGGCGCGGCCGGAGGTTTCGTTGCGGGACCGTCGCCGCTCTGCGACATGCTCACCCAGCGTTCCCGGCCGCAGCTCTTCTCAAACGCCCTGCCGCCCACCGTAGCGGCCAGCGCGCTGGGCGCGATCAGGCAGCTGGAGCACCATCCGGAGCTGGTGCAGAAGCTCCGCGATAACACCCGCTACTTCCGAGGCGCGATCTCCGAGGCGGGCTTCAAACCGCTACCTGGTGAGACGCCGATCGTCCCTATAATCGTGGGGGAGACGGCGACCGCCATCAAAATGAGTGACATGTTGCTGGACGAAGGCGTCTTTGTGACAGGGTTCGGCTTTCCGGTCGTACCCCAGGGGCAGGCGCGGATCCGCTGTCAGCTCAGCGCTGCCCACACACGCGACGATCTTGACCAGGCCATCGCGGCCTTCAAGACCGTCGGGACGAAGCTAGGCATAATCTAGAGGACGCCTTAATGCAGAAGCTCAGAGCAGTCGCCGTGGCGTTGGTCGCCACTATCGTTGTTTCCGCGAGCGCGCACGCGCAGACAGTGCGGAACTTCGACAATTCGTGGTTTTGGGGATTCAAGACCGGGATCAACACCTTCTCGGTGCCGGGACACGGCAACGCGTCGACGGTCGATTTCGGCGCCGATTGGCTCATCACGCGCACCAAGGGCGGCCTTTACGTATCTGGTAACCAGTCAATTTTCGAGCGAGATCTGGAGTTTCTGGATCCCTCATCCAACACAGGTCAGCGGACGGTGCGTGTGAACGACATGCGTCGCATCACTGTCGCGGGAGTTGCCTTTCCGAAGCACTTCGGCGGGATTACTCCTTATGCCGGTGTCGGCTACATGATCGCGGTGCTCGGCGATGCGCGGGTTTTCGTCGACAGCGTCAACACCTTTCCCACCAACGCATTCCTCGACGAAGTCGAGAGAGAGCGCAGCCGCGGTGCGGTGGTCGGCCTGGCGGGTCTTCAGATTCGTACGAAGCGCGCGGCAATTTTCGCGCAGGAAACTCTGGTCCCCAGCAACAGGACCTTCCTCTTCTCGAGTGTTCTTTCGTTTTTCGAGTTCGGCGTACGTTGGAACTTCGGCAGCTCAATCGATCGGTAATAGCAGCTCTCGGCGCAACCGGCGATTGTAGTGAACGGCCCCTTCGGGGGCCGTTTTTTTTCTAACACGGATGCTTCGGATTGGGGCGGATGCTTCGGATTGCTTACGCCGAAAGTTTTCCGCGAGACACGAAGCGGTTCCCGCGCACAATCCAGCGTAGGGGCCAGTCGGCCGACTTGGTGATCCCGATCCGCGTCGTCACTTCGACCTTCTCATCGGGCACCGGCTTACCTTCGCGAATTACCAGGGGCTTGCGCTGCAGGCTCTTCCCGCTCATCGAGCCGTCGATGCCGAGTGCGGTGCAGAGCTTACCCGGGCCATTGGTGAGGTCGACTTCGTTCCTGATTCCAGGACGCCGCTTGTGCATGACCGCCGTGCCGGAAAGTGGCTCCACCGCACGCACCAGGACCGCGCTCGGCAATCCCTCCGTGCGGGTGACAGCGTTGAAGCACCAGTACATCCCGTAAATGAAGTAGACGTACGAGGTGCCAGGCGGTCCGTACAGCGCCTCCGTTCGCGCCGTACGCCCAGCAGCGGCGTGACAGGCGAGATCGTGCTCGCCCAGGTACGCTTCCGTCTCGACGATGATTCCGCTGGCGAGCCCCGCGTCCGTCTCACATTCGAGGACCGTGCCGAGCATTTCGCGCGCTACGATCTCGGTCTCGCGCTCATAGAACGCGCGAGGAAGAACCCTGCCCACTAATCGCTAGCGGTCTTGCTGCGGCTCTTGCGAGCACTGCGCCGAGGTGCGGGTTTGTCGCCTTCGTCGCCGGATGCGGCCGCCGATTTGCGGCCGCGTCGCGGCTTCGCCTCATCACCGGACGCGCGCTTCCTGGAGCTACGAGGCTTCGCTTCTCCATCGGTGGAGAGAGCGTCTTCGCCAGTGAGCGGCAAATCCGGTACTGACTCGGTGAAGACCGGCTCCGGCGCGGGTCGCGAAGTCTCGACGACACCGACGGAGAGAAGGTGCGGAGGCATTACTCCGACGCGCGCGCCGATTGGTCCGCGTCCACGGCCACGGCTGGGCGGCGCACTGCGCGCTCCCATTCCGGTTGGCGTCGCTGGTGCCGATGGTGCCCGCTTGGGCGGTTCGGCCGCGGCGAGCTGCTGGCTCACGGGCGTCGACGGCGCGGCGGGCGCGACTTCGTAGTCCTCACCCCGACGGCGCAGGTCTACGACGTCGGCATCGTGCGCATCTTGTAGAATCCGGAGGAAATTCCGTTCGCTCAGGCTCTCGCTGTCCCGTCCGAGAAGCTCACGGGCCGTGGAGCGAACCTGGCTCGCGCGCGCAGATCCGTTATTGCCAACGGCGCGACGAACGAGATTGAACGCCTCCTCGCGGGTGAGGCGCAACCCGGTCGATCCAATCTCGTCGGCTTTCGCTGACGGGGCCGCTGGCCGTGAAGCCTCACGCGGCGCGGCCGGCTCTGACTCGGTTGCGGTCCTGGCAACCGCGGGTGCGGTACGCGGCCCGCGGCCTTCGCGGTCGCGTCCCCTTCCACCTCTCCGGGAACGGCGCGGCCTCTCGGCTGCGTCGCCTTCTTCGGCCGCGGCGGCGACGCGAGGCGCATGGGACTCGATACTATCCTGACCCGCGGGTAACGTGCGGGTTGCACCCGGCGGGCCGACCTCGAGCTGTCCGTTCTCGAGCTTGGTCAGCGACAACAGTCCTCTCTGCGCGGCTTCAGTGACGAACCGCGAGAACTTCGACATGCCGAGGTTCTTCTCGTCGAACGAGCTGTCGATCTGCTGCATCACCTGCTTGAGACGGTCGGCGCGCATCACGTCGCCGTTCCGCTTCATGCGGGTGATGGCTTCGGTGACGAGGTCCCACGGATCCTTCTTCACGACTTCCTCTTCACCGCTCTTCACGAGACCGGCGAGGGCGTTGTAGCTGTAGTACTCGTCGCAGTTCATCACCAGCAAATCGCTCGACGATTCGCGGATGCCGACGCCGATGACGTACTTCCCGTATTCCTTGAGCTTGGTGACGAGGCTCGCGAAGTCGGAATCACCCGAGAGGAGAATGAAGGTGCCGATCTCGGGTCGCGTGAACACCAGCTCCATTGCATCGACGGCGAGGCGTATGTCGGTGGCGTTTTTCTTCGCGGAGCCGTAGGCAGTCGCCATGATCATGTCGATCGAGGATTCCGCCAGCGGAACG
>Ga0193715_1000267_pt1 | contig 14022 bp, 8 predicted proteins | sample U2m2metaG_FD_143040 | JGI IMG/M metagenome (GOLD analysis project Ga0193715, IMG submission 143040) | Soil microbial communities from a riparian zone of the East river system, Colorado, United States - U2m2 | ecosystem: Environmental > Terrestrial > Soil > Riparian zone | place: USA: East River... | reverse complement strand
GATTAATCAGGCGCCCGTGCTCGACAATCTCTTTAAGTTGTGAGCCGTCGAGCGTTTCAAATTCCAGCAGCGCCTTTGCGATTGCCTCGAGCTTGTCGCGATTGGCTGTGAGCGTTGCCTTGGCCAGCTGATACGCGTCATCGAGCAGTTTTTTCACTTCCTGATCAATTTGCTCGGCAGTCGCCTCGCTGTAATCGCGCGCGCGCGAAATGTCGCGGCCCAGGAAAACGTAATCCTCGTGATCGCCATATTCGACCATGCCCATCTTCTCGCTCATGCCCCATTCGCAAACCATCCGGCGCGCAATTCCCGTGGCCATTTTGATGTCGCCACGCGCCCCATTTGTGATGTCGCCAAAGATGATTTCCTCCGCAACGCGGCCGCCCATGCTGACTGCCAGACCGGCGAGCAACTCGTTCTTGCGATTGGTGTATTTGTCTTCTTCCGGCAACCACATGGTCGATCCAAGTGACGGTCCGCGCGGAATGATGGTAACTTTGTGGAGCGGTTCCGTGTGGGGAAGTAGTTCGAGCAACAATGCGTGACCCGCTTCGTGATAGGCCGTGTTCGTTTTCTCTTTTTCGCTGAGCGCAAGACTGCGGCGCTCTTTGCCCCAACGAACTTTGTCGCGCGCTTCTTCGAGCTCGGCGAGAGTGATCCCCTTTAATCCCCGGCGCGCCGCGAGCAACGCCGCTTCGTTGATAACATTTGCAAGTTCCGCGCCTGAATAACCGGGTGTGCCGCGCGCGACCACTGCCAGATCGACGCCTTCGGCCAGTTTCACTTTCTTCGCATGCACGCGCAAAATTTCTTCGCGTCCTTTTACATCAGGCAGATTGACCGTGATCTGGCGATCGAAACGTCCCGGGCGCAACAACGCTGGGTCCAGAACATCAGGGCGGTTCGTAGCAGCGATAATGATCACGCCTTCTTGCGTATCGAAGCCGTCCATCTCCACGAGCAACGCATTCAAGGTTTGTTCGCGTTCGTCGTGGCCGCCGCCTACGCCGTGGCCGCGGTGACGCCCGACTGCGTCAATTTCGTCGATGAAGATGATGCACGGCGCGGATTTTTTGCCTTGCTCGAACATGTCGCGGACGCGACTCGCGCCGACGCCAACGAACATTTCAACAAAGTCCGAGCCGCTAATGGAAAAGAACGGAACATCCGCTTCACCTGCGATGGCGCGCGCCAGCAGCGTTTTGCCGGTACCGGGAGGTCCGACCATCAAGACGCCCTTGGGAATGCGACCACCGAGCTTCTGAAATTTTTTCGGGTCGCGCAAAAACTCGACGAGCTCCTGCACTTCGTCCTTGGCTTCCTCGACACCAGCGACATCGCGGAATGTGATCTTGTTTTTGTCGCGGGCTAGCATGCGCGCTTTGGATTTGCCGAAATTAAGAGCGCCTTTGCCAGCCATGCGGATTTGCTGGCGAAACAGGAAATAAAGCACGAGCAAGAAGAGGGCGATGGGCAAAAAACCAACGACGGTCTGCGCGAGCATGTTTGATTCCGTCTTGATGGCGGGTTGCATGCCGGCGGCAGCGAGTTTCTCCTGCAAATTATTTGTGAAGGTCAGATAGATTGTGGTTCGAAACGGCACCGGCTGGGACGGCGCCGCACCGATTCCCTGGCGGATGTAAGCGCCGCGCAGTGTTTGTGTCGGTCGTCCGTCTTCTACCACCAGCTGGAGAGGATAATTCTTGTCGTTAACAATCTGTTTGTTCTCCAGCAGCTCGAGAAAACGGTTGTAAGGCACGTCTTCGACCGGTTGCATTCCTCCCCGGTAAAAGAGCATTGCCATCGCAATCAGACTGAAAGCGATCACGATGAGAATAACGCCGCGCCAATTAAAATTGGGCTCGCTTCCGCGAGATTTATTCTCCTTTTGAGAGTTGTGATCGAACTGAGGCATAAAAACTATTAAATGGGGTTAAAAATTAACATGAACAAATGGCAATGCAAAGCAGGCGAAGGTGTCGCGCGCAAGCTGGCCGCCGCCGCAGCCTTGAAGCAGATCAGAATCGTTTGTCACTAAATCATTAGTCATCCGTTCGAGCTTCGTCGTTCGGTATTTCGTCATTGTTACACTTCTGTATTCGTGGCCGCGCATTGCGTCGCTTGCCGGTTTCGGTTAAAATCTGCACCCTAGTCTTAACATGGCAGAGCTTATTTCATCAGTTGCAGACAAGATCGACCGCGCTGTGCAGCGGGTGACCCCCTTTGCTTATCGAGTGCGACGGACCGGCCGGCGCTGGATGCGCCGGGCAATGCGCAAGCCCCGCAGCGTCTCCGAGGGGCCAAATTTGTTGCCCTTGTTGATCCAGGTACTGGCGAGTTTTACCAAGGCAGACGGGGTCATACTCGAGGAAGAGATCGACTCGAGCCTCGGTTTCCTGCGTTACGATTACCCGGAAGCGGTTTACTCGGAGCTGCGACAGTTGTTCCGGCAAGCGCTTTACGAGCAGCAGGATCTCGCTGCCATGGCTCAAAAGCTCGGCGCGCAACTGAGCACCGAACGCAAGATCATGCTCGGGGTGCAGCTGTACGACCTGATCTCCCAGGCCGGTTTGAAACAGGAACAGGTGGTCGCCTTTTATTCGTTCATGTCGCAGATGGGAATGGCCGCGCAAGCAATCGACATCGTTTATCAACTCAACGCGTCAGAGGATTCGGACCCCTCGATTTATCAGCATGGCGCGTCACCACTGGAATCGCTGTCTTTCGGACCAAATGGCAAGGCAGATATAATATTCAAGAACCTCAGCGAAACCGATGATTTTGTTGAAAAATTACAGCGGCCAAAACGTCTCAGTGCGCGGGAGACCATTGGTGCGCGGCGGGTTCTGCCGAATTTATCCTGGCCAGCGCATTTTGGTAGGCGACCAGGTGCTCAGCTACCAGGAACTCGCGCAGTATTTCAACGCCAAGAAGAACGTTTCGCTTCCACAAATTTTCATCCGTGTGAACAAGGAATCGGATGAAGTGGAACTGGAACGCTCGCGAACGCGTGAAAGTGCGCTGCGGGTCACCTTCGGATTGAACGTACGAGTGAAGGCGTTGCGGGATGTGAATGCCGAGCTCAACGGAGTCAGATTGAAAGCCGGCACACAGGTCGAGGCCACACTCGAGGACAGGATTGTTTTCCATAACGACAGCGAAATGGATTTGAGCGATCTGCGCCGGCGTGCTCGCGCTCTCGGTGGCCGATTCCAGCTCAAGGCCTCCAAATCGGAATATTTGGTGTCGAATGACCCGAGCCGGCTCCAAGCTGACGATATTCTGCTGTCGCCGGGCACCAGCGGCGATGTGGTCTTGAAGATTTTCTGCGACTACGACCAGCGCGTAGGCGTCCTGGAGGTTATCGAAGCGGATCGACCGATCATGGTGGGCGACGAGACCGTGCGCGCGACGGCGCACCTCAAAGACGGCGATACGATTCGAATCGATGTGGGACAGGTTTTGCGGTGCAACTTTTCGGAACGAATCATCGAGGAAGAACGCAACATCATTCGCACCCTCGAGGTAAACGAAGTCACGCACCGATTTGGCAAGGGCGAGACCGGCCTAGAGGGAATATCGTTTGGCATCACACGTGGCGAGCTTGTTTGCGTGATGGGTGCGAGCGGTTCCGGAAAGAGCACACTGCTGCGAGTGCTTGCCGGTCAGCTGCAGCCAACCAGCGGAGATGTCATCCTCAACGGCCAGTCGCTTTATCAGAATCTCGACGTCTTGAAGCAGTACGTCAGTTATATGCCCCAGCAGGACGCCTTCGACGAACACCTCACAATCGGTGAGAACCTGATGTTTGCGGCGGCGATTCGCGCGCCGCACCTCTCACGGCGCGATCGCACCCGGCGCCTCGATGCAAAACTAGTTGAGCTCGGATTGGGCGAACGGCGTGATGCGGTCGTCGGCAGCCCGGAGAGCAAAACGCTGAGCGGTGGCGAGCGGAAACGCCTCAACATCGGACTCGATATGATCGGGATCTCCGATGTTTATTTGTTCGACGAACCGACTTCCGGCCTTTCCTCAAAAGATTCCGAGCATGTCATGGAAATCATTCGAGGCCTGGCGCACAACAAAATCGTCATGGTCACGATTCACCAGCCTAGCTCGAAACTATTTCAGATGTTTCACAAAGCGATCCTGCTCGACAAAGGCGGGCGCCTCGTCTTTTTCGGAACTCCGTCAGACATGTTGCGCTATTTTGCGGAGGCGGAACACCAACATCAGTTCGGGGCCGAATTAGGAGCATGTCCATCATGTGGAACGACCCGGCCGGAATTTATTTTTGATGTGCTTGAGACGCCGCTGCGCGATTTAAGCGGAGATATCATTTACGAGGAAAACAGCCGCGGTCAGCTCGTGGCGTCACGTCGTTATTCGCCGGAATTCTGGCGCGACAAGTATGAGGCGTTCCGACTGATTCAGGACGTCAAGCAAGTTTCTCTGCGTCAGGAGCCGGCTGATCCGTTAACGATCGCACCCGTTCAAAAAAAGCGGCTCCCAGTCCGCTGGCATGATGAGTGGACGCAGTTTCGCACGCTGCTACGCCGTTCTTTTCTGAGCAAACTGCGCAACAGCGCCAACCTCGTTATCACGATTGGGGTTTCGCCCGTGCTCGCGCTGCTCATTGCCACGATCCTGCGCTATTCAGAGAACGGGACATACGATTTCGCTTCTGCCTATCATATCCCGACGTTTTTGTTTCTCGGTCTCATCGTGGCGATGTTTCTTGGCCTGACTAACAGCGCCGACGACATCATCCGGGATCGGCCTGTGCTGCAACGGGAGCGCAACATCAAGGTTCGATTGTCTTATTACGTCGTTTCGAAGACTCTCACGCTCGGGGTGTTTGCCCTTATCCAGTGCATTCTGTTTGTTCTAATCGGCAATTCTCTGCTCCAAATCCGCGGCATGTTCTGGATAGATCTCGGGATCATGTTCATGACCGCGATGAGTGGCGTAGCGCTGGGTCTGCTCATCTCTTCGCTAGTGGCCGATCCGAAGACGGCGGCCAATATCGTTCCGCTCGTTTTGATTCCGCAGATCATCATGGGTGGTGCTCTCATCAAATACGAAGACATGAACCGGAACCTTGGTCTGCTTTATTCGCTTTCACATTGGATTTCCGAACATCCGAGCACGGACAAGACACTGAAAACCGAGAGCAAACTGCAGGTACCATTGGTCTGCCAGTTCATCGCCATGCGCTGGTCGTACGAAGAGATGGTTGTCGCCCAGGCCAAACTCAATCCGCTCACGCGGCGGCAAGATCGGGCTAATGATGAAATTCAAAAGCTTGCGCCCAAAGCGAACACGGCGGCGGAACGCGGACGTCTCAATGACTTAAAGGACGTCCTGGCATTGCTCTCTGGCCTCGAAGCGCATTCCGCGAAGGAGGTCGATCGTTATCTAAAGCTGGTCGACCCTGTCATTTTCGGGAGACAGGGATTTGATCGGTCGCTCTTCAAGGACGCGAACGGCCCGGTCACGGCCGAACAAATCTATGTGAACCAGAAAGTGTCCGACCTGATCTCAAAGGCTGAGATGGAACAGAACGATTATCGCCGCGGCAAAAAACCCAACGTGTTCTTCGGCCTGCAGAAACGTTATTTCGGATTCAAAATTGGTGTGTTTACATTTAACACTCTGGTTCTGGTTGTATCCACACTTGGATTGCTTGTTGGGCTGCATTGGATTTTGCGAAAGCAATTGGAAGTGGTGCGAAGAACCTAATTCGGACTTTTATTGACACCCTGCTTCAGCGGGGTGGCATTGCTGTAGCGAGCTTGGAAACCGCTTTTGCGGTTTGCCTACATTCGGGGAACCGCTAGAGCAGTTTGGGAACTTAATTCGCGCCTCGCAACCAGCTAAAGCAGGGTGTTAATGAAAGGTTGCTCCAGCGACGTTGCTGAGGAAAATACAGGCCACCATGAGCAAAGAAAAAAGTATTACTGCGCGCCTTATCGTCGCTGCAAGCGAGACCGACCCAGACATGCTTTACGCCACGAAGTTTTGGGCGCCTGATCCGTTCATTTTTCTCCAACGCCGCGGCAAGCGGACGCTGGTCTTGAGCGATTTGGAAATCGATCGAGGCCGCAAACAAGCCGACGCAGATGAGTTCGTCCTGTTCAGCGAAGTTGAGAACGAAGTGCAGGGAAAATCCAAAAAGGCGCCGCCCTACGAGAAAGTTCTCGCCCGTTTTCTCAAGAAACGCGGCGTGAGATCCGCAATTGTTCCCGCAAATTTCCCACTTCGCTACGCGGAGGAACTTGCAGCGAACAAAATCCGTGTTCGCGCAACGAACGGAATCTTCTGGCCGGAGCGTGAAGCGAAATCAGACAAGGAAGTCGAAATGATGGGACATGCCTTGCGAATCACTGAAAAGGGGCTCAAACGCGCGATTGAAGTGCTGAAGCAATCCAAACCCGGCTCCGGAAAACGATTACGCTGGAATGGTAAAACGCTGACTTCCGAAATGCTCCGGGCCGAAATTGATTCCGCGATTTTACGCGCGGGCGGCATTCCCAATGGGACAATTGTCGCCGGTGGCGATCAGGCGTGCGATCCACATGAACGCGGCTTCGGACCGCTGTACGCCCATTCATTGATTATTCTGGATGTGTTTCCGCGTGACGCGAAGACCGGATATTTTGGCGATATGACACGCACTGTGCTGCGCGGGCGCGCGAGCGACGCGCAACGACAACTCTGGGAAACTGTGAAAGGCGGACAAGCGCTAGCCCTAAGGAGAATCAAAGCTGGCGTTGACGGGATGACGATTCACAAGGCGATCCAGGAATTTTTCGCCAACCGCGGTTTTCCGACCGAGATTCGCAAGGGCAGACGAGTGGGATTCTTTCACGGCACCGGGCATGGTCTGGGCCTGGAGATTCATGAGCATCCGCGTTTGCAGAAAGTGACGCTGAAAGATCGGCAAGTGCTCACCGTTGAGCCGGGGCTTTATTATCCCGGGCTCGGTGGGGTGCGCCTCGAAGATGTGGTTTTGGTTACCAAAACGGGGTGCAGAATTCTGTCCCGATTTCCCAAGCAGTTGGAAATTTAGGTGGAACGCGTTGTCCTCAACGCGTTGCCAACAAAATAACGCGACTTCGCCGTCAATTTGGCATCGTCTTCAGAGAAGCCGATCCCCCTGCAAATGAACGCGCAGCGTCTCTCGGCGTCTAATTTCCCTGCGGCAAAGTGACAATTCGCTTTGCCGCGCTAAATTAAAATCGACATGTTTTCTCCATACGGTTTTGGTCTTGGATCTCACTGGCTGCTCTACATCGGCGTCCCATTGATCCTCGGGATTTGGGCGCAGATTCGGGTGACCAGTGCGTTCCGAAAATGGGGCGAGGTGCGGGCGAGCTCGAACATCACCGGTGCGGAGTGCGCGCAGGAAATTCTGCGGGCGGCCCAAATACCTGATGTGGAAGTTGTGGAGACAAACGATTTTCTTGGGGACCATTACGATCCGAGGGACAAGAAACTGCACCTGTCGAGCAATGTTTATCATACGCCGTCAGTCGCGGCACTAGGCATTGCCGCGCACGAGACCGGCCACGCCATTCAGCACGCGAGGGCATACGCGCCGCTGAAAGCACGAATGGCCATTGTGCCTGTGACGATGATCGCGTCGCAACTGTTGCCGTTCATCATTATCGGCGGCCTTTTCTTTAGGATCACTGGTCTCATCACGCTTGGGATTTACTGCTATTTGGTCCTGGTGGTTTTCCAATTGGTTACGTTGCCGGTGGAATTCGACGCTTCACGCCGAGCGAAAATTATTTTGCGTGAGATGGGAATCGTGCAGCCAGGACAAGAGGCTGCCGGTGTGAACAGCGTTTTGAACGCGGCGGCGCTCACTTACATAGCGGCATTTATCGCTGCGCTGGGCAACTTGCTCTGGTTAATGTCGCTCCGCGATCGGCGGTGATCGAGCGGAGCATTATTGCCAAAGATGAATACCTCAGTCGCGTTGCCTGCTCGCCGGATCTCTGATTTGTTGTCGTCCGGTCTCGAAGCTCGTGCTAAATCTAAGCGCGAGGCGATGGACCAACCGAGAACCGACCCGGATCAGGAGTTGGTGAAGCGCACGCAAGCGGGTGATGCGGGCGCTTTCGACGAGCTAGTCATCAAATACACGCCGCGTCTCTATGGTCTCGTCTACAACATGACCTCGAACCACGAGGACACGAATGACCTTTTACAGGACATTTTCGCAAAAGCCTACAAAGCAATCCGCGGGTTCCGCGGCAAATCTTCCTTCTACACATGGATCCATTCCATCGCGGTGAACATGACGCTCAATTTTCTCAAGAAGCGCGGTCGCCGGTTTCAATTGAGTCTGGATGATGTGGATGCGAGCGTTCAAAACGACAAGGAATTCCTGGAATTAACGGCGACGAGCAGTCCCGTGCGCGAAGCGGATCTCTCCGAGCTGCAGCGAAGATTGAACGAGGCCATGATGAAATTGTCTGATGAACACAGAGCCGTGGTGACCATGTTCCATATTCAAGGGATGCCCCACGCGGAGATCAGTAAAATCTTGCGTGTCTCAGAAGGAACAGTACGTTCGAGGCTCTTCTATGCGAATCGTCAGTTGCAAAATTACCTGGACGAATTTAGGAAAAATCCTGTCTCTTAATCCGCTCTCAAAAAATGGACGAATTCAACGATAGCGAAATCGCGAGGCTGCTTCGGTTGAAGCGCTACGAGCAACCGCCGCCCGGATACTTTGAGAATTTCCTGCACGAATTTCATCGCCGGCAGCGCAATGAATTGCTTCGCCAGCCGCTTTGGCGCATTTGCCTGGAACGCGCTCAAAACTTCATGTTGCAGCTAAATGTTCGTTCTTTGACCTCCTATCCTGCTGCCGTCAGCGCGGTCCTGGTTTGTGCCGCAGTAATTTCAGTAAAGATTTATCAGCAACCCGAGACGGCTCGCGTCGCTCTCCAAAGTCCGCCAACCATATCGGTGCCGGCGAGTGCCGAAGGGGAATGGAACCTTGCGTCTCCGGTCGCCACGCAGATTCTCAGGACGCAGCCGGTTCGCAGTTTTCATGAAAGCGCCCAGACTCACCGAGCCGCACCCCCGCGTTACGTGCTCGATAGCGTCCCCGTGAGTTATGAGCCCACTTTCAGATTCTAAGCGCAGCATAGTTGCACTCGCCCTGATCTTCCTCTCAGGCGGGAGTTTTCTCTTTGCGCAGGAGCAGTCCGCTACGCCAGCCAGTGATCAGAGAGATCTCTTTGAGCGTGCTATTGCGCAGGCGGAGTCGACCAGAGCAATTAGCGCTCAGTTAAAAGATATCTTCCAGCGCGCCGCCAAAGCAGTGGTGAAGATTCATGGCGTCGATGAACACAGCGAAATTTGCGGCACCGGATTTTTCATCGACCCGACAGGCACGCTTTACACCGCATATACAGTGGGAGGCGAAGCAGGAAATTTCACAATCGAATTCGGCGGTAAAAAATATCCGGCGCGCCAGCTTTTGGCAGACATCCGCAGCGGGACAGCCATGTTAAAAATAGATGCGGCCACGCCGGCTCTGCCGATTGGAAAATCTGAAGAACTGGGACCCGCGAGCCCCGTCGTGGCAATCGGTTATCCTTTAGATTTACCCGAAACTCCGAACTGCGGAATGGTCGCAGGGTTCGATCAGAAATATCTTGGCCGTTATTTTTCCACCACTCACTTGCGTGTGAACCTGCCGACACAACGTGGGGAAGCCGGGGCGCCGCTCTTTAACATGAAAGGCGAGGTTGTTGGCATCGTAGTCAGCAGACTCGAGAACACCTCCGCGTGTTATGCGGTGCCGATCGAGGCGGCGGAAAAAATCCGCAGCGACTTTGTTCGTTTCGGTGAGGCCAGACACGGCTGGGTCGGGATCAATGTTTCGGAGGCCGCTGAACCGGTGGAAGGTTCCCGCGCGGAAATGACCCAGATCATGGAAGACACTCCAGCCGCCCGTTCCGGGATCAAGCCGGGGGACATTCTCCTACAAGTTGGCCGCAAAAAAGTGACCCAACCAGAAGATGTGCTGGATGCCTCGTTCTTCATTACTGCGGGCGACACCGTCCCGATCACAGTAATGCGGGGCGATCAAAAGATGATTTTCCATGTCCATGCTACCCTTCATCCAGCCAGTCGAACTGGAGTGATGGTTGCCTCTCCTGCCACACCGCTGAATCAGGCGATTCCGCTCTCACTCGGCTCCGAGGTCCCTCGCAGGCCGTAGCAAGAAGTAGTTCCTGGACTGAGTTGATAGTCTCCTCTGCAGTGCATCTGCGGTAATAAATGGAGCGTTTCTAACGTCAGAGCATTTTGCGGAACGCGGCTTCATCGAGAACTCGGACGCCGAGTTCTTTCGCCTTGTCGAATTTGCTGCCTGGTTCGGAGCCTGCGAGGACGTAATCCGTTTTCTTGCTCACGCTGCCGGTGACATGCCCGCCGAGCGCTTCGATTTTTTCGGTGGCTTCTTCGCGCGTCATTGAAGGTAGCGTCCCGGTCAAAACGAATGTTTTTCCGGCCATAGGCAATTCGGCTGCTTTCTTTGCTGAAACTCTTTCGCTCTTTGGGTGAATTCTTAGCTCGTTTAATCGGCGCAGAATTCTTTTGCCGCCAGTCGACGCGAAGAAGTCGAGGACGCTCTCTGCGACTACTGGCCCCACTTCGGTGACAATGCCGCCCTTTCCCATCTTGCTCTTGGATGGTTTGGCAAAACCGGCTTTGATTAATCGTTCGGCGATCTCGTTAGCTGATTCTCCGCGCTCCCGCTTTTCGTGATACTCCAACACGCCACGCAACAATTCTGAATGCGCCACGTCATGGATCGTATTGTGAAATCGGGCCAGCTCCATTGCAGTTGTTTTTCCCACGTCGGGAATAGCCAGAGCAAAAAGCCAGCGCGACAGCGACAAAGTCCGAGCGCGCTCGATCGCGTTGATTGCCTTGGTCGCGTTCTTTTCGCCGAAAAGTCGCGGCGCTTCTTCGGTGCCGAGATTTAATTTGGCGAGCTGTTCGGTCTTTAGCTCAAAAAGATCGAGCGCCTCGCGCACGAGGCCGCGCTCAACGAGTTTGTCGGCCACAATTCCACCGACACTCTCGATGTCCAACGCGCCGCGTGCCGCGAAAAATTCCACGCGCCGGGTCGTCTGTGCCGGGCACTGAAGATTTTCACAGCGCCACGCGACGAATTGGGGGTCACGCTGGATGGGACCGCCGCACACGGGACACTTGCCATGAACGTGTGCAGCAAAGTCGAACGGCTTTACATCGCGCGGACGCTTCGATTTGACGACTTCAACTACGGCGGGAATTACTTCGCCTGCTTTTTCGATCACGACTGTGTCACCGATTCGGATATCTTTGCGTTTGATTTCGTCTTCGTTGTGCAACGTTGCGCGACCAACCGTGCTTCCGCTCACGAACACGGGCTCCAGCACCGCCACTGGCGTGAGAATTCCAGTGCGCCCAACCTGAATTACGATGTCCTTGAGACGCGTCTCAACACGTTCGGCTGCATACTTGTAAGCGATCGCCCAGCGCGGCGATTTGGCGGTGAACCCGAGGCGTTCTCTCTGTGCGAATGAATTCACCTTCACCACGGCGCCGTCCGTTTGATAAGCGAACTTATGACGAATGCCGTCCAGTTCGTGAATGGCATCCAAAATTTCCTTGACAGAATTGGCCACCCACCACCGCTCGGTGACTGGCAACCCGAGTTTCTTGAGCACCAGAAAAATTTCGGAGTGAAGATCGACATCCACTCCTTCAATTGCTCCGGTTCCGTAAAGCACGATTCCGAGCGGGCGTTTAGCCACGATCGCTGGGTCGAGTTGCTTGAGCGAGCCGGCTGCGGCGTTGCGGGGGTTTGCAAACTGTGGCAGCCCTTCCTTCTTGCGTTCCTCGTTTAGTTCTTGGAAGCCTTTTCGGTCCATGTAAACTTCGCCGCGCACTTCCAGAAGTTTCGCCGTACTACCACGGAGCCGCTCCGGCACTGAGCGGATTGTCCGGACATTCTGCGTAATATTGTCGCCCACATTTCCGTCTCCGCGCGTCGCCGCCTGACGTAACCTGCCGTTCTCGTAAACGAGCGAAACCGCGACGCCGTCCACTTTTGGCTCGATCACGACCGGGATCTGCTCGTTTGGTACGAGCCGCCGGATGCGAGCGTAAAAGTTTTTCAATTCGTCTTCCGAGTAAGTGTTATCGAGGCTGAGCATCGGAATGAGATGCGAGACCTGCTCGAAGGCCTTGAGCGGTGTTCCGCCCACACGCTGCGTCGGGGAGTCCGGCGTAACAAGATCAGGGAATTGCGTCTCCAGAGCGATCAGTTCCTTGTAAAGCCGGTCGTACTCGTGATCGCTAATTATCGGCGTAGCTTCGTCGTAATAGAGGCGGTCGTGCTTGCGGATCTCGTCTCGCAGCTGCTCGAGACGCTTTGCAGCTTGCGCTTCGTCTTTGGCCATGAAACACGATACAAACGGGCAAAAGCTCGGCAATCGCACGGCGGCAATGCAAGCGGTAGGGCGGGTCCGATGGATCGGGGCACGCCGTTCTGTTTGCAATAACAGCGGCGCCACGGTAGGGCGTGCGCTCCCGCGCGCGCCGATCCGGGCCCGGGACCGGCTGGCAGGGGACTGCCCGCCCTACCGTGACGCGGCCTGCCTACACTGCGCTTTCAAAATCGAGCAAGAACAGCTAAGCATTTAGGAAGTGATGAAACCCGGCGAGCGCATTCTCGGGGTCGAAGGTGGCGGCACGAAAACCGCCTGGGTACTCGTAGAACCCGTAGTCCCGACAGGTCGGGATGATCCCGGCTGGGAATTTCACGTGATCGACCAAGGAAAACTGCCCCCATCGAATTTTCGCCTCACGACGCCCGAGCGTCTGCGCGTGATTTTTGCGGAGCTGCCAAAGCAAATTGATCGCGCGGGAGTTTTCCTCGCCGGTTGCGGCACCGAGCAGGATAGGCGGTTGCTCAAGGAAATCTGTCTCGAGATCTGGCCAAATGCTAAAATCGTTACGGGTAGTGACCGTCAGTCCGGTTTGGCGGCGGCGCTTGACCATGGAGATGGCGTCGTCGTCAATGCGGGAAGTGGGTCGTCGGTGACTGGACGGCGCGGCGACCACATCGAGAGGGCTGGAGGCTGGGGGCACATCCTGGGTGACGCCGGCGGCGGTTATTCTCTCTCCATTCAAGCGCTCCGGCTGATCTTGCGCGAACACGATTTGCATCGTGGCGCCATCGAGTTCACTGCGAAAGTCCTGCACGCGCTTTCATTGAACAATCTGGATGAACTGGTTCGCTGGGTTCGCAGGGCGAACAAAATGGAGATCGCGATGCTCGCGCCGGTGGTCTTTGACGCCGCAACTGCGGGCGATCCACGCATGATGGAGATCATCGAGAAAGGCGCGCGCGTCCTGTGCGAATACACCGAGGCGGTCGCGTCACGCCTGCATGTGCTTGCGCCAAAAGTCGCGCTGATGGGCGGCCTTTTTTATCGAGACTCCATCTACACGCACGCGTTCCGGCGCAGACTAAAGAAGAACCTTCCCGACGCTCGCGTGGCAATTGCCGAGCGAGCTCCTGAACTGGGCGCGGCATGGCTGGCGGCAGAAGCGGGCGAGCATGCCGTGTTTCACCTGCAACCGTCACAAAGGCAAATCGACAGTTTGGCTGCCGCTTTAACCGAGCAACGCAACCCTCGCTCGGAGAATCTGGAAAAAATGAGCGGACGAGAGTTGGTCCAAGTTTTTGTCGAGGAAGAGAAGTTCGTCCAGGCGGCATTGCGCGCGGCGGCTGCCGAGCTGACCATGGCCGTTGAAATCGTGGCCGAATCGCTGCGAAATGGCGGCCGGTTGTTCTACGTTGGTGCCGGGAGCAGCGGGCGCATTGGCGTTCTTGATGCGAGCGAAATTCCACCGACGTTTGGCGCGCCACGTGAGCTTGTGCAGGGAGTAATCGCGGGCGGCGTGACTGCACTTTATCGCAGCGCGGAGGGCGCG
>Ga0193715_1000266_pt1 | contig 14121 bp, 13 predicted proteins | sample U2m2metaG_FD_143040 | JGI IMG/M metagenome (GOLD analysis project Ga0193715, IMG submission 143040) | Soil microbial communities from a riparian zone of the East river system, Colorado, United States - U2m2 | ecosystem: Environmental > Terrestrial > Soil > Riparian zone | place: USA: East River... | reverse complement strand
ATGGGAATCTCGAAGTATTTCGGGAGTTGCTTGCGCGCTCGACGAATTTTCAAGCGGACGCCCAATGCAAGGATGGTAACGATTTGCTGGGCATGGCGCTGGACGGCGGTAATCCGCAAATCGTCAGATCCGTTGTGGAACGTTGGCCCACATTGCCCAAGTGGCGAAGCAGCACCCGGCGCGCTCTTCAAGGAGCCCTAGCGGCGGCAGATAAGGGCCAGATCCAGTTGCTGCTCAGCAAACACTCTGCGCCTCCAACTCCTGAAGGAAAAAATGTGCCGCTGCTCGCATATGCCGTCGCTGGAAATGACTCTTCGCTTTTTGCCACGCTTTTATCTTGTGGCGCCGATCCGAATACCGTTCTGCCATCGCGCTGTGACAAGGATTTTCTGACGCTGCTTCCCTCGAAATCGTTCAGCAGTTATGTTGAAGGAGACAAGGGGCTGACGGTGCTGATGCTGGCAGCGGGCCTCGGCAAGGAAGATTACCTCCGCACGTTGATTGCAGCAGGCGCCAGCCGGAACCAACTGACCAAGCGCGATAAAATGTCTGCGCTGGACATCGCCGCGGAGACTGGTCACTGGCGTTCCTCGCAAATTCTTCTTGGTAGTGGGCCTCCTCCGGACCAATTGCGCGTCGAGATTTCTCTCGCATTGCAACGGGTCGCTCTCTTTAAGAACGGCGTGCCGGTATATCGCACGCAATGTTCGACTGGCCGCCAGGGTTACTCCACACGCAGAGGGGATTTCGTGATTACCAACAAGGAGCGAAACCATCGTTCCAGCATCTATCATGTGGAGATGCCTTACTTCATGCGCCTGAGTTGTCTCGACTTCGGAATGCACGCCGGACTCGTGCCGAATTATCCAGCGTCACACGGATGCATTCGGTTGCCCGAGGAAGCCGCCCGCAAATTCTTCTCCGAGATCCCAATCGGCACGCTTGTGACGGTGCAATAAAAGCAATTCGCGACGGCTGGAAGTATTCGAAAGCGCCGGAGCACCAGTGCACTCCAAAGCACAGTGCTTTCCCTTGCAAAACCGAACGTTCAACAGTCGAATTAGACGTTAGGCATTGAGCGTTGAAGAATTTCATATGAAACCGCTTATCCTATTCGCTCCCGGAGCAGGCGCTCCTTCATCTCATCCCTGGATGCAGAATTGGAAGCGACGCTTGTCCGAAATCGGCGACGTCGAAACCCTCGATTACGCCTATATGCGCGACAGCCGAAAACGGCCCGATCCATTGCCAAAGCTTATCGCGGCGCATCGAGAAGCGCTGAACGACGCGAGAAAACAAAATCCAGCCGAATCTACAATCCTAATTGGCAAAAGCATGGGTGGCCGCGTTGGATGTCATGTTTCGCTTGAGGAAAAAGTAGATGGCCTTGTTTGCCTCGGATATCCGCTTTGCGCGATGGGAGATCGCACAAAACTTCGCGACGAAGTCTTGCGGGCCCTGAATACACCAATTCTCTTTGTCCAAGGCTCGCGGGATCCGCTTTGTCCTTTGGATCTGCTTGAGCGCGTACGCACCGAAATGAAAACGCAAAACGTTCTACACATCGTGGACGGAGGCGACCATTCGCTGCGTGTGCCGAAACGCCAGCTTCAAGCAAACGGCCAAACGCAAGAGGATATCGACCAACAAATCCTCAAAGCCATAATTGGATTTGTTGACCAGCTGCCGAGGAGTGCAGATTAAATAAACATGAAAAGAAAACCGATTCCCGTTTCCCTCCGCGCCGGCCAAATCGAGTTCGTCAAAGTCGGGACGGATGCCTGGAGGTGGCGGGATGTCTATCGTTGGTTGCTCGGTTTAAGCTGGCGGCAGTTCGCGGCGTTTGTCGCCAGTCTTTACGTCGGACTCAACCTTCTTTTCGCGGCGCTCTACAGTTTCCAGCAAGATAGTATTGCGGGCACCACTGGCGGGTTTTGGTTTTATGACTGCTTCTTTTTCAGCGTGCAAACGCTGGCGACCGTGGGCTATGGCCACATGTATCCGCAAACCCTCTATGGCCACATCGTTACCACGATTGAAATCATGAGCGGCATCTTTTTGTTCGCGGTCATGACTGGGCTGATCTTTGTTCGGTTCTCGCGACCGATTGCGCGCGTCGTCTTCAGCAACTCAATCGTGATCGCGCCACTAAATGGAAAGCCGACGTTGATGGTGCGCATAGGAAATGAAAATCACCACAGCATGGTCGAAGCGGAATTCCGGATCATGTTTTCGCGCGATGAACCAGTGCTCGAAGGTGGAGATTTCCGTCACTTTTATGTTCTCAAACTTCACTTTGATCGGCTGACGGTTTTTCCGGCGGCGCTGACTTTGCGGCATACGATCGACGAAACGAGTCCGCTGTTTGGCGCAACTCCCGAGTCGCTCGAATCCAGCCGTGTCCTTTTTATTGTCTCAGTGGTGGGAATTGATCCGGTCATTGCGGCCGCAGTTCAAACTCAAAAAGATTACAGCTGGAGTGACGTCCGTTTCGGCGAACGTTTCGTCGAGATGTATACCGAGCACGGTGGCGGCCGTCTGACCGTGGATTACGGTCGCCTTCACGACACTGAGCAAGTGCAGTTTGCAGTTAGTCGCAACGGAGGTGATGACTCTTCCGTTGACACGTAAGACGCGTGCGCGCTGAGTGCTGAATCGACTTGTTTATGTTAAGTCCGCTTCCATACTCTCTGTTGATAGACCGGCGTCTCTCCAATTTTTATTCCGAAAACAAACGCAAACTGACGGAGCATCAAAATTATGGGATTACTTGATTCGATACTTAGCGCAGTCAGTGGAAAAAGTGACGCCTCTGGCGAAGCGGCCCCGCTCATAGGAATTCTTAGCGGTCTCCTCGCTGAGAGCGGAGGCTTGCAAGGCCTTGCCAATAAATTTTCCCAGAGTGGCCAGGGTGACACATTCTCGTCGTGGGTCGGCATGGGTGAAAACCAGCCTGTTTCCAGCAATCAAATTCAACAGGCGTTAGGTTCCGACCAAGTTCGGGCACTCGCAGCAAGAATGGGAGTGGATCCGACTCTGGCGTCGAACTTCCTGGCTGAATACCTGCCAAAGATCGTGGATAAACTGACTCCGGCCGGGAAAGTGGACCCCGCCGCGGACCACCAGGAGGGATTGACGGCTCTACTGCCATCACTCTTGCAAAGCCTTAGCGGAGACCATGGTCGTGGTGGGTCCGCGCAAGCGTAGACGTTTCGGCTTAAGCGGGCGGACCAGGGTTGTATAACACGCGTGAGTCGCGCTTCTGTGCGCGTTATTGGTGTAACCTAACGAATAGAAAAGGCGCTGAACTGGTGCGTGATATTCTGATTCCTCGATCAAAGGCAACTCAACCAGCCCGCTTAGTTGTCGCAGGTCGGCCCAGTGAACATAATTGAATGTAATGAGCGTCATTGGGATTGTCTGCCTCGGCTTGGCGATGGCAGGTGGACAAGTCGCGCGATGCGATTTTGATGCAACAAGGCTTCGGACGGGGTCCTATTCGTTCCGAACGTTAGTAGACGGTAAAGAGGCTGGCCGGAGCCGGATTCAGATTCGCAAGTTCGCCGACTCTGGAAATTATGTTTTCTCAAACCTAGTCTTAGGGAGTTTCAGCCAATCGTGGGAGGCCGTAGCCTCGCCGACGTTTGCTCCAGTGTCCGCAAAGCTCAGTTTCGGGCAAGGCAGCGCGGCACGCACCGCGTTTGACCTGTCCTACCAGGGCAATCGAGTGACTGGATTCATAGCTTCTCAGAAAGAACCGTTCAAGAGACGTGAAGTAGACGAGGCGATAGCTGATGACACCGTGGATCAGCGCATAGACTGGGCCGCTGCCATGGCTTTGAAGGAATATGTCGAGGGGCATGAATCCAAATTTCATGTCTATGATGCCGGGACGGGAAACTCGCTTGTCAGCGTACGAATCGGCAAAAGCGAGAAGACTGTGGTCCCGGCGGGCTCCTTTGAAACCGTGCGCATCTCATACCGAATTGATAAGCGTAGCGGCTCTGAAACGTATGAAGTGTTCGTCACAAAACAGGCTCCGCGGTTTCTAGTGAAAGAGAAATTTCCTAATGGATCGGTAACCGAGTTGGTCGAACTCACCAATTCGGCATCCGGCATGCCTAACTAATCGGTCTATCTTTGAGCAGAGTCAGCTAATTCGATTCAAACTTATTGACGTAAGAACATGTCGGAATATCGCGCTGCGACCTGTAGCGCAGCCGGCAATGGCGGACCCGATAGAAAATTTTTCGACTGCATCTTCGGATTCAAATCGGAATACGATGTGGACTGGTGACGCAGTTCGCGTCTGAACGCCTAACACTCGCTCCCGAATAGCAATCGCGGTCGCGCGAACGCGTACTCAATCAAAGGCCTAAAACGAGGAGTTGCCCAAACCCTCGTTTCTTTGGCCTAGGGAGAAAACTGCGTCCCGAGTTATACCGCCTGATGTGCGTGATCCGCACACAGCAACCCAAAACCATAAGGAGAAACTAAATGACAAAAAAAGTGCTGACCAAGTTCGTGCGCGTTGCTTTCACAGCGAGCGCTGGACTACCTTTAATTTTTGCAGCGAACGCATTCGCTCAGTTGCCTGCTCCGGCTGTTCCAGCAGCGCCGGGCGCGCCGGCGCCTTCGGCTGAGGTCGAGCGCGTGGTTGTGACCGGTTCGAACATTCCCACAGCGGAAGAGACCGGCCCGAACCCAGTGGACACCTACCGGCCGCAGGACATCGAGAAGCTGGGTATCCGCAACGCAACCGACCTGACTACCTTCATCCCGCAGGAGGCGGGTGGAACCGTTAACCAAAACATGGGAAATGGTGGTGACGGTAGCGTCCAGGTCAACCTGCGCGGCCTCTTGGCGAAGGAGACTTTGGTTCTGATCGATGGCAAACGGGTCGCCTACGGTTCGTTGAACACCGCCGGGATTAGCGGAGGTCCGGATATTCAGTTGATACCCTTTCCCATGGTCGATCACATCGATATTCTGAAGGATGGCGCCTCGGCTGTCTACGGTTCCGACGCGATCGCTGGCGTGGTCAACTTCTTCCTGGTCCACAAATTCCGCGGTCTGGAGATCGGTGGCACGTACGGGAACACGAACGCGGGAGCGTCCAACGATATGGGTGAATGGGAAGTGTGGTTGAAAGCCGGCACGGGCGATGACAAAACGGATATCGTGGTGATCGCCGATTTCTATCAGCGCACCGGTGGCTTGTTCAGTCGTGATCGCGATATTTCTTCCAATGGATTCTTTATTCCGTTTGGCGGATTTGATGCGCGCAGCGGCAATTTCCCTGGCCGGGTTCAAGGTACCCGTTTGATTCCCAGTTTGTTTTTCAGCGCAAACACTCCGCCGCCACACTCCGCTCCCAATGCTGCGACTTCACCATTTTACGTTAATCCATTTACCCTTCGCCCTCCCGTACAGGGGGGCTTTCCTGACTTTAAGGGAGGTGGCAACTACTTCTTCTATAACTTCGCGGCTGTTACGCCAGCGTTGCCGCCGGCAGACCGCCAAGTGTACTACGGCTCGTTCACCCGCGACCTGTGCGACAAGTACCTGACAATATTTGCCGACTTCAAATATGCGCGGTCGTATTTCGATGCGTCGCTGGCGGCAGTGCCATTTACGCCCGATCCATTCCATGCGCCTGGCACTAACTCGTTCTTTAGCCCCACAGGAATTAGTGTGCCAATCCAGAATCCGTTTAATCCCTTCACAGTTGGCGACACGACTCTGGTCATTAACGGGACGCCAATCCCGATGACTACTGGTGTTCGGTTTCGCGGCCTTAACGACACTGGCCCCAGAAGCGAGAAGTTCACTTACTGGGACCAACTCTTCGACGTCGGTCTGCGTGGCGAGATGGGAGAATTTGGGGATTACTTCAAGACCTGGAACTGGGAAATGGGCTTCCGTTACTCTCGCAACGAAGGACAAGACCTGTCCGTTGGCGAAGTGAGCCAGCCCGGGTTGCGCGACGCCCTGTTGGACACAAATCCGGCCACGGCATTTAATCCGTTCGGTGGCTTTTTCCGCCAAAACAGCGCGAGAGCCAGGCAAGCCGTTTATGTGACTCTGCATAACTCAGGTGAATATGAGTTGCCGATTTACTATGCCACCTTTAACGGCGACCTGTTTAATCTTCCGGCCGGGCCGGTTTCCTTCGCGATTGGCGGCGAGTATGACGCGCCGAGGTTCACTCGGGATCGTGACGCGCTCAATAACACCTTTAACTCCATTGGCTCAGTTGACGGGCAAAGCTTCCGTGTGAATCGGGATATCTGGGGAGTCTATGAGGAAGTGCGAGTGCCATTCACCAGTCCGACGTGGAACTTCCCTGGGTTCTACAGCTTCGAGGTAGACTTTGCCGAGCGCGAGGAATGGTACAGCAACAACACCTCTACAGTGCTGCCTTCTGGCCTGTTCCCGGGCCAGCAGGCGGTGCACAGCACCTATAACGCGCAGAAGCCGAAAGTGTCAGTGCGCTGGCAGCCGCTTGATCCCAAGTATATAGGAGCGGTGACACTGCGCGGCAGCTATACCGAGGCGTTCCATGCGCCGACACTGTCAGAGCTTACTCCTGCTTCCTCGCAAGGCTTCCCGATCGTGGCAGATCCGTTTTCGAGCCAGACCGATCCGCAGATCGAGTCTCGTACTTTAGGAAACCCCAGTGTGCATCCGGAAGTGGCCTACGAATGGACCTACGGAATTGTTTACAGTCCGAAATGGGTCAAGGGCCTGACCCTGAGCGCCGATTGGTGGCATATTGATATGCGCGACATCGTGGCAGCCCGAGGTGCGCAAACGATTATCCAGGAGAATCCTCCACCAAACAATGGCGCGTCAACCGTTGTAGGTGCTGGCGGGGTGACGGTAGTCCGTGCTGCTGGTGACAATCCGAATGAACCTGGGCCAGTCACGCTGGTTATCGATCCCAGCGCCAATCTTTCTGGCGCGGTATTTGAAGGTCTCGACTACGAAGCGATCTATATTCTGGATTCGACGATCTTTGGTGCCGGCGATTGGGGTAGGTTGACGACCACGGTCAACGGCACCTGGCTATCCCGGGCTGAGTTTCAAGCTGCATCTAATGTAAAACGGGTCGGCATCAACGGCGAATTCCTTCCGCCGGCATTTGCGCTAACCAGTTCGCTGCCATGGCATCGGGCTAACTTTAGTATCTTCTACGATGGCCCGGCTGACACTTGGATGCAGGGATTGGATGTCGGTGCGGTAGTCCACTGGACCGGTCAATACGAGGACGACAATGCCAGTCTGACAGGATCGACGAAGCTCAACGAGCCTAGAAGTGGCCCGTTGGATTTCCGTGCCCGCAAAGTGTCCGCGTTAACCACGCTGGACCTCCTCTTAAACTACACATTCAACCTGCCGCCGCCTGCTCCGGCGGAGGTACCTGGCTTTGCCAAGGACGGTGGTAAGAACGTGAAGATGAAGGATGGCAAGGAAAAGAATGTGGTCCCAGTCTCCACGGCTGAGTACGGCTGCAGCAACTGGAAGTGGTGGCTCAACAATACCACCGTCACTCTTGGTATGCAGAACGTGACCGATGAAGATCCACCATTTGTGGCTGGTAGCTTCGAGAATGGCTATGACGAGTCGCTGACCACGATCAAAGGCCGGTTCTGGTACGTCGGGCTAAAGAAGAGATTCTAAGATTTCTCCGTTAGTTAGGTTACAGAAGAGGCAGCCCGCTTGGGCTGCCTCTTTGTCATCCCGAGCCGCGCAGACAGCAAGGATCTCTCAACAGCAATGAAGCTAGAACGCATCGCGTAAATGTTGTAGCCGCGTCGCTCCGCCGGCATTGTTGCCTCGGGCACCAGGGCGACGCCCGCCACGGCGAGCAGACTTTACCCGGTTACAGCGGACCGCGAATTGACGATGGGATTTATGCAGCCCGCAATACAGTCGATCTTGCGCGCCCCGCAGATTTTTGAGGAGCGACGTTCGCCGAACTGTTATTGCTTTTGGGAGCTCGTCTCAGGGTGCGGTAGATGCGTGGTCGGATACCCGTGCATCGCTCGAAAGCCACACTGAACACATCTGCGCTTCGGAATCCGAGAGAAGAAGCAATGCTCTCAATACTATTGCGAGGAACTAACAATCGTTGCTGCGCTTCGGCGATACGCGCTTCCGCGACGAATTGAGCAGGGGTTTTGCCAAAGGCTTCATGGAATAAACGAGTGAAGTTACGACGGGACATGGCTGCTCTTTGGGCGAGAACATCTATGGAAAGATCGTCGCCGAGGTGCGAGAGGATCCACGCGGGAAGATCAGCAAAACGATCAGACGACTGGATCTGAAACTTCAGAGCTTCAGAGTACTGTTCGTGTTCACCTGACCTCTTAACGTGAACGACCAATTCTCGCGCCAGGGTCAATGCAACATGACGACCGTAATCTTCCTCAACTAAAGCAAGCGCGAAATCGACGGCTGAGGCCCCACCTGCACACGTGTAGAAAGGGCCGTCTTTAACAAAGAGATTGTTGGGATTAACACGGAGTTTGGGAAATCGCGAAGCGACATCTTTCGCAAGCCGCCAATGGATCGCCCCCTGACGTCCATCCAGAAGCCCGGTTGCTGCAAGGGCGTAGATACCTCTCCCAAGCGCTGCGATACGTCGTGTATTCGGTGTCCGCTGCTTTAGCCATTTCAGGAGCTTCCTGTTGAGCTTTTCGCCGTGAAGTCCGCTGCTGCCGCAAATAAAAACAGTATCGAGCGGCGGTGCCTCTTCGAGATCAATATCTGGTCTGACGATAATACCGCATTCTGTGACACATGGTTCTGCCCTGATACCAATCGTCATCACCCGGTAACAACGGGATTCGCGCGCTTCCGGCTGGTCACTCTTTCCAATTGTTGCCCGCGAAAGAACTTCGGCGGGACCCATTAAATCGGCCGCGGTCATCTCTTCGGCTACAATCAAACCAACGGTCTTTGGATTCATGGCTGCAGTGAACGCTTCAGCCAAGTTCTCGATTGCGGATTCCCTTACAATATCCACTCGGCGCGTTTTGATAAGGCCACTTTGGCGACAACAACGGTCAGCCGACCATTGTCGGTAACCTTGCTCACTCTTCAGTGAGCGCGCCGCACCGCCGCTGGCGCATATTTATGCATCACCAGCGCAATAGGCAGACCTACGCAAAACAGGTGAATGACTAATTGCGACCACCCCATTGGGGCCTTGAATGAGATCGGCGTATGCAGATAGAGACTGCGAACCCACGATAGGAACGGTGATGTCGCGAAATTATTGACTGCAAAAACCGCCGCTCCATAAAGCAGTCCCACAGCCACGACTCCCAAAAGCTTTTGGGGTAACGGAATCCGTCGGCTTAGCGCGTAGAAAATCGCTGCCACAGTCAGCGCCATCGTAAAATGCATCAACAGGCCGAGCGCTGCGGTTGAAAATCCGCCTTCAACCGCACTCCGGCCCAGCAACCCGCCAGCGACGCCTTTCAGCAACCGCGCCGGTGCATAGCCGTACGCAATGTATACCTGGATGCAGGCCGCCGTGATGTCTAGCACGCCAACAAGCGCGCCCGCGTATAGGATGGGTTTCAGACCTTTCATGACAACGGGGACTCCATATTACGATCGAATAGCTCGATCAGAGTATCTCGCATTCCGGGATGGAGAGTGTATTGCTTCAGTTCCACGACAGGGCAGCACGTTTGCGCCGATCGCGATTTTTTCGAATCCTCAATCTTTTGCATTTTTTCGGGAGGCGAATCGAAATCTTCGCCTGAGATCATATGAATGTCAGCCGAGAGAACAGCGACGATCAATGAGAGAGCGACTATCAGTTTGCGAGAACTAATCACCTTACAAATTTACCTCGACCTTTACAGCTCCGTGAAATCTCACGCGCCGCGCTGAAACTCCATGACCCAGACCGTCTCCCAAGTCTTGCCGTCGTCGTACGAATAAGCCTGTTGCCAGCGAGGCGATGCGGATGCGGTGTCCAACCACGTGAAGCGCACGCGGACCGGCTTGTCGTTGAGCGTGGTGCTGCCGAAGAAGGTCCCGACGCCGTTCTCGAAGCGGCCTTGCATGGGCGTAGGAATCTCAGAGGGAGCGCGCCCATCGAGCCACCAGATCGTCCACTGCCCGGTATTCGGGTTGTACGAGCGCAGCGCGACGGCGTGATTAGCGCCACTGGAGCTGTTGATGACGTAATCTTCCACGTTTGCCCAACCGTTATAGAGTTCGTGATGCTCGCATGTCCCCTGGGCCTGCGCCCATTCCTGCCCGTCGGGCTGCACGCGAATGTAGCGATGGCCGACGCGCCAAGCGCCTTCGAGAAAGGCGAAATCGTGCGAACCGGGCAGGCCAGCCGCAGCCCGCTCCGACTTGGGCGCGCCGTTGAGGCGTGTGAGATCCATGATCCAGTTCGTCGCCCAGGTCTTGCCGCCATCAGCGCTGCTCGCCTGCTCCCAATGGGCGGATGTCGCGGCAATGTCCGACCATTGCAGCCGCCCAATCATCTTCTTGCCATCCTGCTCGTAGTCGGCATAGAAGCGGCCGCCGCCGTTCTCGAAGCTGCCTTGCGCCGGCGGATCGAGCGGACCGGCGAGATATCGGCTGTCGAGCCACCAGATTGACCACTTGCCAGTTTTCTGATCGAACGAGCGCAGCCCGATCGCTCGATAGGCGCCGTCCGGTGAGTCCAGCGCGTGCTCCTCGATGTTCGCCGAACCGTTCATGAGCAGGCGCTGGCTGCAGGTGCCGTCGAATTCCACCCATTTCTTGCTGACGGCGCTGATGCGGCGATGGTGGACGCGCCAATCGCCTACGAGAAAATCGAAACCGTGCGAGCCAGTCAGGTTGATTCCAGCCTGTGCCGGTTTGGGTGTGTGCTCGTCTGCGTTCGCGGGAGCAATCGAACCGATTCTTGCAGCCAATATACCGGCAGCGAAAACGGCGGTCGTTACGAGCGACGTGACAAACGTGAGGATTCTCTTCGTCTTCATGATTGCTTGGAACTGACCGTGCGAATTTGTGAGGCGCGTTTAGGCATCGCAAGAACCAGTTGGTGCGATGTCACAAGACCACTTTTGCGCGCCGCGTCCCCTCTCGAATTCGCCGATCGTGGGTTGACTCAGGGTATCGCTTTTGGCGTTCGAAAAATTGACGCCCCAATAGCGAGTAATTTGCTTGTCATACCGATCGCTTATTTACCCCAGCTTAAGAAACGGCAAATAACGAGATGCCTCGACAATTCGATCAGCCAGCGAATAACGCGAATGGACGCAGACATCTGGGCAACGTCATTTTGTCCGATGTATGATAAACGCTCTGTCTTCTTTCGTGCAACCTACTTTCGGATAGTAATCTATTGCCGTAGGAACCGAAAGCAATAGGACCATGGATTCTTCCCCAACTCTTTCCCTGGTAAGCTGAATAAGACTTTTGCCGATCCCAGATCTTTTATAATTGGGGTTCACAGCAAGATCGGCAAGGTAACTGCACCAGACCCAATCAGTAATTGTGCGGGAAACGCCTACTAGCTTGCTTTCATTCCAGGCGGTTACAATCAGATCCGAATTTTCGAACATTGCTCTTATCCTTTTAGGGTCATGCGTGGGCCTTGGAAGGCCTGCATCGTTGTAGAGCTCGATAACCTGTGTTGGAGTCGGTACGACGTCGAACTTGTAGATTATTTTGGTAGTGCCGTGCTTCTTTGTGATCATGCAAGTCGACAGGCCGTTCACTTTGGAGGTTTTAAGGCTGGCACGGCAGAGACATCGATCTGGTAAATGTCACCGACTCCGTTGCCAGGTGCGCGCAGCTCCTGCAAGACTTGATCAGTCGTGCGTTTGGGTGGTTTGGCAGGGAGCGCTGGCAAACGACAACTTGTCCAGATCAGATATTTGCCATCTGGCGTCAGTTTGGGCGAGAGCTCGCGTTCCGGCGAGTTGATCTCCGGCCCCAGATTCACCGGCTCACTCCATTTGCCGTCGGCTTGCTTGTGCGAGACGTAAAGATCGTAACCACCGAGAGAGTCGGGTCGCCTTGTTGCTGCGAGCAGCAGCATCCGCTCATCTTCCGTAACGAAAGCTTCGTACTCGCCCGCTCCAGTATTAACAGGGGTTCCGAGATTCTCGACTGTATAGCCCCCGTCTTTCTGCAGGACAGCACGATAGATGTCGCCCAGGCCGCTGGAATCCTTGCGTTGCGAGCCGAAGTATAGAGTCCCGTTCTTTAAGGCGATCGGGTAAAAATTATCCGTATCGCTGTTGACCGGCACTGGGAGATGCCGTGGCGCGCTCCAGCCGGACTCCGTCTTTTCCATGACCCAGATATCGTGATGCGACTGACGTTCGCCGCCCGTCTCCACGGGGCGATCAGAGATGAAGTAGAAGTGTTTTCCATCAACGGTAATGTAGGGATCGGCGTCCTGAAATTGGCCAGAGAACGGCGCGACTTCCGGTTGTGACCAGCGGCCGTCCTTGTACCGCGAAACGAAGATGGTCCACCGCGAGAAATTGGGCGCCATCTTGAGGAAGTATATCTCGCGGCCGTCGGGCGTGAGAGTCGCATGCGATTCGTAGTCGCCGGTGCAGATGATCCCCGGCGTAAACAATGTCGCCTTCGGCAGCGGTTTCCCCGAATCGTACGGTGCCGGCTGCGCAGACAGCGACGCGCTCATGAGCATGGTAAGCAGTAGCGTGCAGTCGCGCAGGAAACTGAGTGCTGTTTTTGCCATAGCGTTGATTACACTCATTTGAGAACGCGATATTTGAGGTGCGCGACACCAGGCCCGGCGATCGTGCGAATCGACTCGAGTTTCACTTTGCGTCCATCGAAATTGTCGAAGAGGCGGGCGCCCCTACCAATGAAAAGCGGGACGATGTGAATCTCCATCTCGTCGATGAGGTCGGCCGCGAGATATTGCTGGAAGACCTTGGCCCCGCCACCAAGCGCCACGTCCTTGCCATTGGCCACCTGGCTTGCCTGCTTGAGAGCCGACTCGATGCCGTCGGTGACGAAAAAGAATGTCGTGCCTCCCTGCATGGACAGCGGCTCGCGCGCGTGATGTGTGAGCACGAAAACCGGGTGGTGGAATGGAGGGTCATCGCCCCACCATCCCTGCCAAGGGTCTTTGCCCCACGGCCCGCGCACCGGACCGAACATGTTGCGGCCCATGATCGTCGCGCCGATATTTTCAAATCCCTCGCGCAGCACATCGTCGTTGATTCCCGTCTCGCCGCCGCTTGCGTCGCCGTGCAGCGAGCGGAAGGTTTTAGTGGGAAGGGCCCAGTCGTGAATATGAATCGCGCCTTCGCCGAGCGGATTTTCAACGCTTTGGTTCGGCCCAGCGACGTAGCCGTCGAGCGATATCGTAATGTTGAATCTCAGTTTGCTCACCGTGTCTTCTGATCCTGTCTCGGATACCTGGGCTCATTTCTGTGCGGGCAACGCGACCATGATCATCCAACCCACCCCAAACTGGTCTTCCACCATGCCGAAGCGTGGAGAAAAGAACGTCTTTGTGAGTGGTAGCTTTACCTGACCGCCCTCGGCCAATGCGTTGAAAACACGGTCAGCTTCAGATTCGCTGGGGACTGCGAGTGACAGGGAAAAACCTTGAAAGCTGGCCTTGTCAGAAGAGTCGCCGTCAGATGCCAGCACGGTGGTTTGGCCGATGCGGAAGCTGGCATGCATGATTTTGTTCTCGGATCCCGGTGGAACTGCTCCAGGCGGCGGTGGCTCAGGACTCTCCTTAAAGCGCATCATCATCTCGACTTCGCTCCAAGAGCTTTGCGGTAAAACTCGATGGCCTGTTCGCAACTGCCGTTGAAGAACAGGTAGGGTTGTACGATTCGATTGTCTTTGGTACTCATGGTTTTGCTATTGTTTTTTGTGTTTCAGTTTTCTCTACAACGAGCGAAGAACGCAATTTGGATATTTACCATTCGACTCCGGCGCGCAAGCTTGACGGGATAGTCTCAAGGTTGATCCGGAATTTCAGCCTCAACGAGTTTGGCCAGCAGGGTCAGCGATTCCTGCCAGCCAAGATAGCAAGCCTCGGCCGGAATGACTCCAGGTACGCCTTCCTGTACAACGTTGAACTCAGTCCCGCAGGAT
>Ga0193715_1000263_pt1 | contig 14163 bp, 15 predicted proteins | sample U2m2metaG_FD_143040 | JGI IMG/M metagenome (GOLD analysis project Ga0193715, IMG submission 143040) | Soil microbial communities from a riparian zone of the East river system, Colorado, United States - U2m2 | ecosystem: Environmental > Terrestrial > Soil > Riparian zone | place: USA: East River... | reverse complement strand
TGGGTTTAGACCGTCGTGAGACAGGTCGGTCTCTGCCTGACAGGGGTGTAGTTGTTTGAGGGGAAGTTGCCCATAGTACGAGAGGAACAGGGCAGCGCAGCCTCTGGTTTATCAGTTGTCCGACAGGGCAGGCTGAGCCGCTAAGCTGTTTAGGATAACTCCTGAAAGCATCTAAGGAGGAAACCTTTCCCGAGAAAAGACAACCTTCTGTAAGGAGAAGGGCAGCTATAGAAGATAGCGTTGATAGAATGGAGGTGTACGCACCGAGCTTTTTGCGAGGTGTTCAGCCTGCCATTACTAATAGCCCAACGCACCTGATTTAGAAACTAACTAGATAATGGATTCAATATCATTCAATACGATAGAATTCACTGTAAGGTCCAGTTTGCTCAATGTCAATTGTTCTTTTGTATGACAATCTTTTTTTATTTTTTGAGATTTCATAATCGTAATAAATAGGTCTTGTAAAGCATTGTTGTAGTGACACACGACAGTCTAAACTATCTGTACGAAAAAAAAACTCACAACTCAAAAAAAGCTTATGATAATTCTGCAAATATCTTCCCAGGAGGTATTAGTCATAACATTCGATTTTTCAAACCTTATCCATTTTTTGTAAATAAGGCAAAAGATAAGCATCTTTTTGACGTTGACGGGAATAAGTTTGTTGACTACTGGATGGGACACTGGGCATTAGTCCTTGGCCATTCTCCCACTTTTGTTGTTAAAAAGCTTGCTCGACAAATACGTCGGGGCACGCTATATGGTACTGCAAATGATATCAGCGTTAATTTGGGAGAAATTATTAAAAAATCGATCCCTACTAGCGAACTTTTAAGATTTTGTACTACTGGGTCTGAAGCTACAATGTATGCTATTAGAATTGCTAGAGCTGTAACCAAAAAAAGGATTATTTGTAAAACAATAGGCGGGTGGCATGGATTTAATACTGACTTGATGCAGTCTGTGAATTATCCATTTGAAATTGATGAAGGAGTAGGTATGACGGGAAGGGAAGGTGATTTTGTCGAATCAATTCCATACAATGATCTTGACCGATCAATCAAATTATTGGACAGTGTAAAAGATGACTTAGCGTGCGTTATTCTCGAACCCATACTGGGTGGTGGTGGTTGTATTCCTGCAGATATCAATTACCTAAGAGGTTTAGAAGAGTACTGTAAAAGGAATGGTATATTGTTTATCTTGGATGAGATTGTGACTGGGTTTAGATTTAATTTTGGAAGCTATTCGTCTGTCTATCATCTGGATCCAGATATGATTACGCTTGGCAAAATTGTTGGTGGAGGGCTTCCGATAGGAGTATTGTGTGGCAAAAAAGAAATAATGAAAGTAGCAAATCCAGTTGAGAACATGAATAAGGAGCAGCTTTGTTATATTGGCGGAGGGACCTTTTCTTCGAATCCACTGACAATGACTGCAGGTTACGCAACATTAGACTATCTGGGTCAAAATCGTAAGACGATTTATGATAAAATCAATAAGTTAGGGGATTTAGCAAGGAACGGCTTGAGAAAATTATTTTCAGATTATGGATTGAGAGCGCAAGTCACTGGTATTGGTTCCCTTTTTCTCACACATTTTCTTACAGATAAGGTAAACAGAATAACAAACGCGAATGATGTAGCATTATCTGATATTCAGGGTCTTACGCGATACCACTTCGCGTTGATGGCCAAACACGGAATATTTTTCCTGCCTCGCAAAATGGGTGCAATCTCAACTGTTCACGATGTAAAAGATATTAAAAACCTGCTTAATGCCACTGAAAAAATAATTAAATCAGATATCTTTCTGAAATCAAAATCTAGAAAGCTAAAGTAATTTGAACGTCAGTCCTGTATTACGAAGGTTGCATCATGAAAGTTACGATGCGGTGACTTCTGACAAATTGGCTGATACAAATTAATTGATATAGTACCAACAAATTCAATTATAGTTGACCATCCTTGAATAAAGATAATCGTCTCTCAACTTTTTCAAGCAATAACACTACACTTGATTTTCAAGATTTTAAATCCCACGATAAAAGAAAAGTCTGGGTAGAAGCGTTTGGATGTTCGGCTAATATCGCGGATGCAGAGATTATCAAAGGTATACTTTACAATAGCGGCTATGAATTGACTGCCACTAGAAAGAACTCGGATCTTAACATCATAGTAACATGCGCTGTAAAAGATGCTACTGAGCACAGGATGATTTCAAAGATAAAAAAATACTCAAAGGAAAAACCATTAGTAGTAGCCGGTTGTCTGCCAAAAACAAGCAAAAAATTAGTCGAATCATTTTCACCCAACTCATCTCTCTTGGGACCACAGTCTTTGAATAGAACGGTAGAAGTCGTTGACGGATCTTTGAATGGCCAGAAAATTGTGGCTTTAGATGATTCAATGTCAACAAAGGTAAACCTACCGAAAATGAGACTAAATCCAGTGGTCAGTATTATTCAAATCTCCAGCGGATGTCTTAGTGAATGTAGCTTTTGTCAAACGAAACTGGCAAAGGGTAGTTTAACAAGTTATAGAATAGGCGACATACTACGACAGGTTAAAGATGACGTAGCATCAAATTGTAAGGAAATTTGGTTAACTTCTACCGATAATGGCTGCTATGGCCTGGATTTGAAAACTGATCTAGTTGACCTATTGGAAATGTGTTCTAACATTGAGGGAGATTATAAAATCCGCGTTGGTATGATGAATCCAATGTATGTTCCGAGATTTCTAGACAGATTGATTTCACTTTATCGCAATAATGACAAGGTCTTCAAGTTTTTACATATGCCTGTGCAAAGCGGTAGTGAAAGAATTCTACGCAAAATGAAAAGGGGGCATACCGCTAAAATATTTCTCGATGTGGTAAAAGAACTTCGGAAAAAATTACCAGAGATAACAATTGCTACGGATATTATTACTGGATTTCCATCCGAATCTGAGCGTGATTTTGAAGAGACCTTAAGCCTTATCGAAGAAAGTCAACCGGATGTCATCAATTCTTCAAAATATAGTCCTCGTCCTGGAACACTTGCGGCAGAATATCCAAGATTGAGTACAAAGATTGTTAAAGAAAGAAGTACAAGACTTCATACGATAATCAGGAAAACATCAATGAGAAGAAATCGAATTTGGTACGGGTGGAAGGGACAGATTTTGATAGATGAACTGTTAGATGAGGGGAAAATACAGGGCAGAAATTCTGCATACAGGCCAGTAATAATAGAAATTCCAGGATCAAAAAAATTTGATCCGAAGCAATTGTTAGGGCAGTATCTATCTATAAAAGTGACAGAGATTTCAAATTATTCCTTATTAGGGGAATTAATTTCCTAATTCCCATAATCTTATCAACTTTTTTGTACCAAATAAGATACTAGATTTAATCAACTAAATTTTTATTCCAATAGTCAATGTTCTGATTAGGGGTTGATTGGCGTGTCAGACAATTGTATTGAATTACGAAAGCCTTCGTTATTAGTCGGAATAGGTAAAATCGGTAGGAATGTCGTATCAAAAATAAGCAATGGGGAACATGATTTTGTACTAATTAGTAACAATCAAGAAGAGCTCAATGACCGCAACTCGGTTCACATTGATTGCGACACGTGGATAAATCCTTCAAGCTACAAAATCCGGTCATTTGTAGAGCCTCATAAAGAAGAGATTTGCTCAAAATTATCAGGTTACAAAACCATCATTTTGGTAGCCAGTTTGTCCGATAAATCAGGTATTGCAATTGCACCAGTAGTTTCGCATATTGCAAAATCTATACTTGGCAAAAGAGTAATTTCACTTGTGACCATGCCGTTTGGACATGAGAAGGACAAATTGTTTCACGCAAGCATATCGTTAAAAAGAATATCGCTAAATTCTGACATCAATTTTGTTGTTGACAATGATGCATATGTAGAAATAAATCCTCAACTAACAGTAGAAGAATGCTCCAAAGTATCCGATGAAATAGTCCTCAACACAATCAATTTGATTCCTGAGATAGAGCTGAATTTAGGAACGAATCTAGTTTCCGGAACACTGAAAGAGACCAATATAGAAGATGGCATCAAGGATCTTATTGCCCAGCTTTATTCATCATTGGGAACATCATCGATAACAAAATCTATTCTATATGTAAATGGTGGAAGAAATGAACCAATTGGAAGGCTAAACGAGACTTTGAGTAGTTTTCAAAATTCAATGGATGGAGATACAAATGATGTCTCATTCGTAGTTACTGATTCTTCTAGAAATAATATGCATCTCATTGCAGCGATAAAAGGAAGAACAAAATTTGATTCCTACGATCCTCTCAATCAGATACCCGACGAAAACGTTCTAGATTGGGATATACCAGAGTCACATCCAAATATTGACCTACCATTACCGTTAATCGACTAGTCAGAAATTCATTTATTTATTTTCTGAATTTCAATCTTGTATATTTTTCAGAAATTAGTTCAAAAGATAAAAAAAGCAATTCTAAATAACTATCTTTATTTCTATTTACTTTTTTCTTTCTGTTTTGCCTGAACTTTGTCTTCTTTTTGTTTTTCTACTTGCTTTTCAACCAGTTCTTCTTCGAGTTCTACTTTGTCTTCTTTTTGTTTTTCTACTTGCTTTTCAACCAGTTCTTCCGAGATGTCTTCGGATTCTGTCTCGGTTCTTTTTTCTTCAATATATGAGCTGACCACTACTGTATCATCGTCTTCTTTTACCATTCTTAATCTTATCTTCCTTGGTGGGTTCTTTTTTCCTCTTGACCAGATATGTCTATTCAAATCTTGATCTATCTTGACTTTATCAGTCTGCATATGGCGTTGAGTAAATTCCTTGATGATGTTAATTACTCGATCAGTTCTTCTGTACTTTGGAGTATCCCACGCTTTGGATAAGTTCACCGTGTATATTCTGGCTGTATTTTCTTCAGACATTTTGTTTCATTCCTAACCTACATTTACATCCGATCTTCGCCAAACTCTTCGCTTTGGATTGGTTCTAACATGACGATGGGTTCGAATTATTACCCAGGCTGGCACTGGTCTGTTTTGTTTAACTCTTCTTATTAATCTCTTTTTCCTCGAAGTATTCTTTCGTGCAGCCATTTTTGTAGATTGAGTTTTTTGCCTAATTTTAAGTGTTGGTTTATTTCTGATTTAGGCTTGAATTAAAAAGGACGCATAATTTGATTTCTAAGTCTAGACATCTATGCAGATAAAAGATTGATTATATTCAGGTATTAGAGATTAGAGTATATGGAGACCGAATCTGTGTGTTCTATCTGCTATAAATTCTTGAGCACAGTATATGATACGAAAAAAATGAAAAACCTACGCGTGATGCCAGAGGATAACCTGCGCAAAAATGGCTGTAGAAGCATATATCACAAAAAACTAACTGATTCGTTTAAGAGCTGACATTATTAAAAGGGAATTTTTGGTAATACCGATATTTGGCTTTGACTGTACTGATAGCTTTTTTGTTTAATTCTTGACTATAATTTTACCTTCCATGATTCCCGAATGAATCGAACAATAATATCTGAGAACCACTTCTTTATCTGATGCGATTACAGTGGTAAAATCTTGTCCACTTGATATAAATCCAGTATTTACATTCAGCTCGTCAACAATAAAATCGTGTTTTCTAAAATCCTGATTTGCGATACTAATTTTTAATGGTTGATTTACTTTAACATTAATATCCGGATTAGTAACATTAAATTTATTATCTTTCATCAACAATAGGACACCTTCACTCTTTGACAATTGTACATTATTTTGAGAAATTATGTTTCCAATCCCCCATAACGAACCAACAACAATAAAGGAAATTGCAATTATGGCAATGATGTTATTGTTCAAATCAATTTACTAATTTAGAATTTACATTTAACAATATATTAATTGATGAAAATAATTCTAAAAATTAAAGTTTTAAAGATATAAAATAATTAGAAGTTTCAAATGTAATTGCGATATCGTTGGCTATTCTGTGTTGGTTTTTGTGCTTTCATCGGCACTTGCCGGTGCACTTTCAGTCTGACCCTGATTACTTTCAGCAGAGTCATTGACAATCTCTCCTGTTGCAAATCTATTTCCAACTTGTGTTATCTTTACTTTTACATTTTGGCCGACCTTTCCGTTCTTTATGAAACATACAAATCGTTCTACTCTTGCTATTCCGTCTCCTTTTCTGCTTAATTCCGTGATCTGAACATCGTATTCCTTTCCTACTTCTACTGGTTTTGGACCAAACATGTCGTTTGTCTTAAATCCGTTGTAACTCATAGTTAACCTTGTCAAATAAATATTCCACATATAAACTGTCAATATTTATCTAATTCAAGTCCCTATTCTAAAATTTTCATTACACAAGCCTCTTAGACATTCGATAGCTGACAGTGATGCCAAATAACTTGTCCTGGGATTTGAAGGACTGGGTATATTTTGGACAACAATATGTATTTTTCCGAATGCGCCCTTGCCTACAATTTCGTGTTTATTTACTGATAGCGTCGGGTCTGCAACAATCTTCACTTGTGTCTTTACCAAACCAATTCCTGCCAATGCTATTGATACTGCCACATTCACATTCGCAGGAAAAAGTTCTATAGCATCAATAGCATTACCTTCAAAAAGGACTGTTTCCTTTGAAATCTCATCAATCCTTATTTTTGAGCTCTTGAAATATGGTGCTCCTACAAATGACTTGGGATTCTTTGTCGTTACAATGGTTAAGGTGTCTAGATATTTTTTTACACTCCTTATGGAGTCCAGACCGGCTATGGCGCCGGTTGGTATCAATATTCTGGTATTATTCAAATTCGATAAATTCTGCAACTCTCTCAAATAACCCTCATCAGAGAAGGCACCTACACTCAAGACTATCAGATCTTTTTTTGATTCGATAATTTTCTTGCCATATTCTTTGACCGCTCTTTTTGAAGCACATTCTATTATGATATCAATGTTGGAATAGATCTTTGAGTTATAGAATTCATCAAAATCTGAGAATAGATGCAATTCGCCGGTGTCATAGTCTATTGAGTTGAAAACTGTAGATTCCTTATCAAATAACGCTACAATTCTAGCATTTGGAATCTCATACCTTCTTGTTGCCGCAATGATTTCTTTACCAATACTTCCATAACCGATTATTCCAACTCTTTTTTCCATGTTATTCTAATTTGCACTTTCTCAATATTTGGTTTTACATCCTTGGTTATACTGCCTGTGATCAAAATAATAAGGAATGATTTAGAAATTCAGATCAACGTCTTCTGCCTGAACGTTCTGGTTTTCTTTGGCCGGGCTGGCGTCTTTTTTCAAATCTCTTTACAAAGTTGATCTTGTTTCTTAATTTTGATATTGGACTGATTCTCTTTTTTCCCTCTATTTTAGGAGTTTGACCTCTAACTTTTCCCGCCTTTGTTAACGATCCATGAGTTGGCATTTGACAGTTGTTTGCTTTACAATATAATATATCTATTACTGCGCACTTTTCACATATTCTCAGGTTAAAATCAAAGTGGCAAGTATTGCCTGCACAATATGTGAAATAGGCAATGTTATCCTAAACTATACTACTTTAAATCTATAATTATGTAAAACAAGCGCATCAGATGACATTAGTCCAATCGCTGGATTTTGACCAGATAAATTTGCTCAAGAAAGAACGAAACGCCATAATTTTGGCACACAATTACCAAGTGCCCGAAGTTCAGGATATCGCTGATTTTATTGGCGATTCGTTGGCATTATCACGTGAAGCTGCAAAAACGGATGCCGACATCATTGTTTTTTGTGGCGTACATTTTATGGCAGAAACTGCCTCAATTCTGTGCCCTGACAAGACCATCCTGATTCCAGATCTAGATGCAGGATGTTCCCTTGCGTCAACTATTAATTCATCTGAATTAAAGAAATGGAAAGAAGAACATCCTCAAGCTGTCGTCGTTAGTTACGTCAATACAAGCGCGGAAGTCAAAGCTCTTTCTGATTATTGTTGTACTTCATCCAATGCAGTCAAGGTTGTAAACAGTATACCTTATGATACCGACATATTGTTCTTGCCAGACATGTTTTTAGGCTCATACGTAGGACAGGTCACTGGAAGAAAAAATCTATACGTGTGGCCAGGAGAATGCCACGTTCATGCGGGTATCACTGCCGCTGACGTTAATAGTATTTTCCAAAAATACAGCAATGCTGAATTCATGATCCATCCTGAATGTGGTTGCACTTCTTCAACTCTATACAATTTAGCGTCCGGTGATATATCCAAGAAGGCCCACATACTGTCTACTGAAGGAATGATGCAGCATGTTAAAAAATCAGATAGTAGCCAATTTGTTGTTGCGACAGAAACAGGTATAATGTATCGAATGAAAAAAGAAAATCCAGACAAGATGTTCATCCCAGTAAAGGAAAACGCTGTCTGTAAGTATATGAAAAAGATAACAATAGAAAAAGTAGTCGACTCACTAGTACACAAGCAATACGAAGTAAAGGTGCCAAAACATATTGCAGACAGGGCTAGGGTTGCTATCGAGCGTATGTTGAAGATTTCCTAATCATATAGTCATATGGATATCTTCAGCGATATCTTTAGCATTAACGAGATAATATAACTGATTTACAATAAGTAGTGAATAAATTAATCATGCTCCATTTTCATCGAAAAATCAATAGAATTGCTGGAATGGGTTAATGATCCGATAGATATCATGTCTGGTAATGCCAAGGCGTAATCTTTAATATTTGAAATATTCACACCTCCGGATATTTCAATTAGAATTTCTGAGCCATTTCAGGAGTAAAATTATCTAACATAATAATATCAGCTCCACTTTTGATGGCCTCTACTGATGATTTCGTATTGCTAACTTCACATTCAATCATCATATTCTTTCCGGCTTTGTGCCTTGCATTTGATATGGCACTTTGGATAGAAGTAGTTACCGCAAGATGGTTATCCTTAATTAGTATCAATTCATCGAGAGTATTTCTATGCGAATGTCCACCGCCTAATTTTATTGATTTCTTATCAAAGTATCTTAAACCAGGCGCAGTCTTTCTAGTCCCCATGACTATTATATCCTTTGAAACAGTTTTCACGATGTCTACAAACTTCTTGGTATCAGTAGCAATTCCACTCATACGCATTATCAAGTTTAACGCTGTTCTTTCAGCTTTTAGAATTGCTCTTGTATTACCATTTATTTTCATGACCCTAATACCTCTTTTTACAATATCACCATCATTGACTAGTGCTTTTGAATCACAGTTGCAAATATCAAATATTATCTTAGCCTCATCAAGGCCAGCTACAACCGCAATCTCAGATTTACAAATAATCAGCGATGATGATTTTAAGTCCTCGTCTACTGTGTATTGACTGGTCAGATCTCCTTGACCGATATCTTCTCTGAGAAATCTTACAAGGGATTCTCGTAAATTAAAATATTGATTTAGATCTCTTGATTTTCTTTTAAAAGTCAAGTTACTTTTAGTGCATATTTGTGCGGAGTTGATATTTGAAGGGTGGATGCTACCAGCGAGTTCTTTGAATCAAATATTACTATTGTACCAGACCAATCAGACGAAAGTTCAGTTGATTTGCATATAGGACAAACCTTTCCAACAGTAATCGCTTTACATTTTTTACATGCAAGTTCTTTAGCCATTTAAGCTGGCACTGTTCCTTTCTTTTCTTTTTCCTTATCCTTTTCTTTTTGACCACTTGCGGCTGGATTTTTGGCTTTCTTTATCTCTTCTTCTATCCACTCGAGTGCTCCCAGAAAAGGCTGTCTACAGGTAATTCCTATTTTGCCCATCGCAGAACCTTTCCCCAGACTAATGGCAGTTACTCTGGCTCTAAGCTTTGATCCGATCTTCAAAGATTTGGCGGATTGATTTGCAACTATTACCCCTTGTTTTACGTCGCTTTTCAAATAGTCATCAGTTATTTGAGAAAGGTGCAACAGTGCATCAGTTGGCCCAATTCTTACAAATGCACCAAAATCTGTAATTTCAACAATTTCCCCTTCCACTATTTCATGTAATTTAGGATAAAATGTTAATGCCTTAAAAGATACCTTGTGAAACGTAGCGCCATCGCCAGAGACCAATTTTCCAACTTTGTTTGTCTTGGCATCAATAATCATAATAACATACCCCAATTCTGGATTTATCATACTCTCATATTTTTCCTTGAGAATTTCCATTGTAGTCTCGTTGAGAGATTTTTTCATCATGCTGGGTGGTATCCTAACAACATCGTCCATGTGTATTATCGCAAACATTACTTATTGTCAATTTGTTTAAAGTATCAATTTATGAACCTTTTCATTATTATTAATTTTAGTATCAACACGCATCCCATTGTATGATTTAAATATTCTTTGGAAGAGTACGTTGATATGGTCTCAATTGAGCAAATCATGGCAAAATTACAGACAATAGAAGATCCCGAATTGCATAAAGATATAGTTTCAATGGGCATGATAAAAGACCTTGCGATTAACGGTGGAAAAGTTGGATTTACATTAGAACTTACAACCCCTGCCTGTCCGTTTAACAGCGAGATAGAAGAATCTGTCCGAAATTCTATGATGGACTTGGGGATTAAGGACCTTGACCTCAAAGTAACTGCTAGAGTCATGGAAGGTAGATCAATTTCAATGGACGAATTGCTTCCTGGTGTCAAAAATATACTTGCTGTTGCTAGCGGTAAAGGTGGCGTGGGTAAAACAACTGTGTCAGTTAACCTTGCGTTGGCTTTATCAAAGACGGGTGCAAAGGTTGGTTTACTGGATGCTGATGTTTATGGTCCTAGCATTCCGCTAATGTTAGGACTCAAGAACGCACCTGAAGTAGTCAATAATAAAATAGAACCTGTCTTGGCTCAGGGAGTAAAAGTCATTTCAATGGGCTTCTTTTATGAGCAATCACAGCAAGCAGGAATATACAGAGGTCCAATCGTGGCTGGAATTGTAAAGCAATTCCTAACTGATGTAAACTGGGGCGAGCTTGATTACTTGATAATTGATTTACCTCCGGGAACTGGAGATGCGCCCTTGACATTAGCGCAAACAATACCTATAACTGGAATAGTTATAGTAACTACTCCTCAAGATGTGGCTATGAATGTTGCAGTAAAGGCAGTAGGCATGTTCAACAAACTGAACGTACCTATTATAGGAGTCATAGAAAATATGAGTTATTTGGTATGTCAACATTGTAATAATAAGATTAGTATTTTCGGTACTGGGGGAGGTCAGAAAGTTAGTGATCAGTTTAATGTTCCCTTTATTGGAGAAATACCTCTGCATGAACAGATAATGTCAGCAAGTGACAGTGGTAACCCGGTAGCAATTTCAGAACCAAATAATAATCAGGCTGTCTTATTTGACAAAATTGCCCGCACTGTGGCTGGTAGAATTAGTATCATTGCCTCTGAATTACAGGACCAAGAGAAGGCTGAAAGTGAACAATCAAAAGAACCCGAACAATCAAAAGAACCCGAACAATCAAAAGAACCCGAACAATCAAAAGAACCCGAACAATCAAAAGAACCCGAACAATCAAAAGAACCCGAAAGTGTCAATACCACCTGATATTCTCCAAGTATTAAAAAAGCCATTGGGAAAGCTAATTTTAGACAGTGATATAACAGAAAAAAAAATACGAAAAGAAATTACGAATAGTAACTGCAAAATAATTACTGTAGGAGACCGTTCTACTGATAGACTAATTTCATTTGATATTTATCCTGACCTAGCTATAATTGATGGAGTTGAGAGAAGGCAAGAAAAGAAATCCACATTAACTAATAAAATGCTAAATCAAAAAGATAAAGATGTAACAAAAATTTCATGTATTAACCCAGCAGGAACCATTACAAAAGATGCGATAACTAAAATCAAATTTGCTCTGTCAGGTCAAAAGAATTTTATCTTGCGAGTTATTGGCGAGGAAGATCTCTTGACACTTCCTACTTGCTACTTTGCACCCCATTATTCACTAGTGTGTTATGGTCAACCATTAAAGGGGCTGGTTCTAGTACGAGTTAATGATTCAATAAGGCGAAAAGCTAAAGAATTAATGAAATCAATAAATAATAAACTACTGACGGGGTATGATGATGTGGTGGCTGTTTGAAATAAAAGTGATTGAAAAAACCATAATTTTCTGACCCCAAAACAATCATTTTTATCAAAATTTCAAAATAAAGCTAATTTGCAGGCAGAAGTCAACATCAAACATGACATGAGCATTCACATTTTGACATTTTTACATCAAAGGAGCAATCGTGATCCGACCCACACGAATCGCCCATAGGCCATTCACCAGGACATTCAGTGTGACGATTCCTTTTACAAAAGAAGGTTAATGTCATTTGAATCCAACAACAATACTGTGGTTTGAATATTTGAATATTTATGTTTCACGATGGCTAAAAATAACATAAAGTATATTATTTGAATAAATTTTATATTGTAATGCATGAGCAGCAAAGTTGCTATTATTTGTATTACTAAAAATGGAATCAATATAGCAAAAAGAATAAAGGAAAAAATTCCTTCAGCTTCTATTTATTCTCAATCTAAACATAAAGATTCTTCTGATGGGATTATCTGGTTTGAGAAAAATACAAAAAACATGGTTGAAGAGATTTTCAAAGAATACGATAGCATTATATGTATTTTTTCATTAGGAGCTGTTATTCGTTTGATATCAAATCTTTTGGTGGATAAGAAGACAGACCCAGCGGTTATAGTAATCGATGATAAAGCTAACTTTGTCATAAGTGCACTATCAGGTCACTTGGGAGGTGCCAACGCATTGTCCAAATCAATTGCAGATATCCTTAATTCAACTGCTGTTATAACCACTGCTGCCGATGTCAATGAAACGATAGCAGTAGATCTCCTGGGGAATAATTTTCAATGGCGTATTGAAAATTTTGAAAACGTTACTAAGGTGAGTGCTCATATGGTAAACGAAGAAAAAATAGGCGTCTATCAAGATGCTGGTGAATCCAAATGGTGGGATAAAGAATTACCAAAAAACGTAACAGTAGTTCAAAATATTGATGAATTAAGATCAGATGATTTCAAAGCAGGGTTAATCATTTCTGATAAAATCATAGCAGATCCAATACTAGTTAGAAAATCTGTAATCTATAGACCAAAAAGCCTTGTTGTAGGAATAGGTTTTCACTGGGACATTACCCAGGCAGATATAGAAGTAGGAATTATGAAAGTGTTGGAGGAAAATGGATTGTCTTTTCTTAGCATTAGAAATCTCTCGACCATAAATAGAGGCAAGTCTCCTATTACCTTGGGAGCATTTTCGGATAAACATGGAATTCCTCTTGAATTTTTTGATAAAGATAAGTTGAGTAATGTGACGGTTCCAAATCCATCTGAACTAGTAAAAAAATATGAAGGTACTTCTAGTGTTTCGGAAGCATCTTCAATACTCAGTTCAGGCGGTGAGCTTATAGTCAGTAAACAAAAATTCCCACCCAATCTCACAGTTGCAGTTTCTCGGATAAATTACAATAAAGTGGGTGCTTAGGTATGAACAGGGCACTATTACTAATTGATAGGGGTAGCAGAGAACCAGAGGCCAAAGAAGAGTTGGTTCAACTATGCAATATGATTAAGGAACAAAGCAGGTACGTCCTTGTCGATCATTGCTTCCTTGAAGTCATACCACCTTACATTGAAGAGGGTATCAGCAGATGTGTTTCTAAGAATGTAGATTCGATAACAGTCATGCCGTACTTCCTATACCCTGGGTTGAAATTGAAAGATTCTGTAAAAAAGACAGCCAAAATATGTTACGATAAGGGAATAAGAGTAGTAATTGCAAAACCCCTAAGCTATCATGAGCTACTTATTTCAATCATAAGAGATAGGATAAGTAATGCTAGAGTAAAAAACGGAATAGTACTTGAAGATGACAAGTGCGACATACTTGTTATCGGTCATGGAAGTAGTGACAAAACTGCTAGGACTGCATTTATACACACAGTTAATAAACTAAGACCAAACTTTAGAAGCGTTACTTTTTGTTTTCTGGAGTTGGATGAACCACGGATAGCAAAGGGGATAGAAGGAGTAATCTCCAGTAATCCAAAT
>Ga0193715_1000262_pt1 | contig 14187 bp, 11 predicted proteins | sample U2m2metaG_FD_143040 | JGI IMG/M metagenome (GOLD analysis project Ga0193715, IMG submission 143040) | Soil microbial communities from a riparian zone of the East river system, Colorado, United States - U2m2 | ecosystem: Environmental > Terrestrial > Soil > Riparian zone | place: USA: East River... | reverse complement strand
GTTGCCGTGCCAGCGGGGGTTGCGGCGACGCTCCTTCCGCAGGGCGATTTTCAAGGCGCGGATCAACTCGGTGCGGGTGCGGCCAGGCTCGATGACGTCGTCGATGTACCCGCGCTCCGCGGCGATGTACGGGTTGGCGAAACGCTCCGTGTAATCGGCGACCAGCTCGCGCCGGTGGACCACTGGGTCGGCGGCGGCCGCCAGCTCGCGATGAAAGACGATGTTGACGGCGCCTTCCGGCCCCATGACCGCGATCTCAGCAGTGGGCCAGGCGACGTTGAAATCCGCGCGGATGTGCTTTGAGCACATGACGCAATAAGCCCCGCCATATGCCTTGCGGGTGATCACCGTCAGCTTTGGTACCGTCGCCTCGCTGAACGCGTAAAGGAGCTTGGCGCCGTGGCGGATGATGCCGCCGTACTCCTGCGCAGTCCCGGGCAGAAAGCCTGGTACGTCGACGAACGTGACCAGCGGGATGTTGAACGCGTCGCAGAAGCGCACGAAGCGAGCTGCCTTCACCGATGCGTTGATGTCGAGCGCCCCCGCCATGACCTTTGGTTGGTTGGCGACCACACCGATCGGATGGCCGTCCAGGTGCGCAAAGCCGACCACGATGTTCATTGCGAAATAAGGCTGGACCTCAAAGAAGTCCGCGTGGTCGACGACCATCCCGATGGCATCCTTGATGTCGTAGGGCTCCTTGGGGTTGTCAGGGATAACAGTGGCAAGGCCCGGATCGGCGCGCTCAGGATCGTCGGTCGCCGCAGCGGTCGGTGGTTGCTGTTCGCAGCTCTGCGGGATGTACTTGAACATTCGCCGCACCTGCGCGAAACATTCGTCCTCGGTTTCAGCGAGGAAGTGCGCGACGCCTGACTTGACGTTGTGCACCTCTGCGCCTCCGAGTGAGTCGAACGTCACATCCTCGCCAGTCGTGACGCGGATTACCTCTGGGCCCGTGATGAACATGTAGCCGACCCCGTGGACCATGAATGTGAAGTCGGTCATTGCCGGCGAATAAACGGCTCCCCCGGTGCACGGGCCCAGGATCAAGCTCAGCTGCGGGATCACTCCGCTGGCCTCCACATTGCGCCAGAAGATTTCGGCATAGCCGGCCAGCGACACAACGCCTTCCTGAATGCGGGCGCCGCCCGAGTCGTTAAGGCCGATGATCGGGATTCGGTTGCGAACTGCGAGGTCCATCACCTTGATGACCTTCTCGGCGAAGACCTCGCCAAGCGAGCCACCGAACACCGAGGCGTCGTGGCTGAAGAGCATCACGTCTCGCCCGTCGATCTTCCCCATACCCGTCACCACACCGTCACCAGGCACCCGTTTCGACTCGAGGCCGAAACCCTGGGCCCGGTGGGTGGCGAAGATGTCGATCTCCTCAAACGAGTTGCGGTCCACCAGACGTGAGATCCGTTCGCGCGCGGTCAGCTTGCCTTTCGCGTGCTGCTGGTTGAATGCCTCAGCATCCCCGTGCCCCGCTTCGTACTTGCGCTGCCGTAGCTGGTTGAGCGGGTCGACTTTGCGGCTTTTGCGCTCAGACATCTCCGGACTTCTCTTCGAACATCCACCGGTGGCCCTCGAGGTCCTCTGCACGGTAGCGCCGGCCGTCGTCGGTCGTCTCTGGCTCCGAAAGAATCACTGCTCCGGCTGCTCTCGCACGCTCGCAATGAGCGTCGACGTTGTCGACCTGGACGAGGACCCCATCGATGATGTATGGGACCCTCGACCACTTACGGGCCACTTCACAGTTCTCGCGATGATGCTTCGGGCCCTGGTAGTCCGGCGTCGGCGTGGCGAGCATGATGATCCCGTCCCCTACCTCGAGCTCGCCGTGGGTGAGGGCTCCGTCAGGTGAGATGCGGCGGTCAGCCTCCACGAAACCGAATGCTTCGATCAGCCAGTCCATGGCCGCCGTACCGTCCTCGTAAGCAATCATCGGGACCACAAAAGTCATACGTCGTCTCCTAGCGTGTATCAGGTGACCTGGGAAGGCTGGTACTCGCCAAACACGCCCCGAAGCACGTCGCAGCACTCCCCGATGGTGATGTAGTCGGCGAGAGCTGCCTTGAGCAGCGGCAACAAATTTTCCGTACTTCGCGCTGCCCGCTCGATCGCCGCGCTGTGACGTTCCAACGTGCCCTGTGGCCGTCCGGCGCGTAGCAGCTTGAGAGCGCGGGCCTGGCCGGCCTGGTGGCGAGGGCTGATCTTCGTTATCTCGACAACGTCAGAGTTGGAACCTACGAAGCGGTTGACTCCAACCACTACCCTCTCACCCGATTCAATCCGCTTTTGCATCCGGTAGGCGCTTTCTGCGATCCGGCGTTGGGTCCAGCCGGACTCGATGCACGCCACTGCGCCGCCGCCTTCGTCCATCTCGGCCATGATCGCAAGCGCCTCCTCCTCAACTCTGTCGGTGAGGTTCTCGAGGTAGTACGAGCCGCCCAGTGGGTCCGCTACGAGCGGAACCGCAGTTTCATGGCCGATCATCTGCTGCGTCCGCAACGCCAGCTCGGCGGCGCTCTCCGACGGGAGACCGAGTGCCTCGTCATAGGCGTTGGTGTGAAGTGACTGGGTGCCGCCGAGCACAGCGCTCATCGCCTCGAGCGCAGTCCTCACCACATTGTTCAGCGGTTGTTGGGCGGTCAGCGTCACGCCCCCTGTCTGGGTGTGAAACCGCAGGGCTTGCGAGCGGACGTCCTTGGCTTTGAACCTGTCGCGCATGATTCGCGCCCACATGCGTCGCGCGGCTCGAAACTTCGCGACCTCCTCGAAGAAATCCATGTGGGAGGCGAAGAAGAACGAGACACGTGGCGCGAAGTCGTCAACGGCGAGGCCGGCCTCCTGCGCCGCTTCCACATAGGCGATCGCATGCCCGAGCGTGAGCGCGATCTCCTCTGCTGCCGTCGAGCCGGCTTCGCGGATGTGATAGCCGGAGATAGAGATGGTGTTCCAGTTGGGGAGGTTGCTCTGGCAGTAGGCGAAGAGGTCGGTCACCAGCCTCATCGACGGCTTCGGCGGGAAGATGTAAGTCCCGCGAGCCGCGTATTCCTTGAGGATGTCGTTCTGGACCGTGCCGGTGATCTTCTCTGGCGGACACCCTTGCTTCTCCGCCACCAGCTCGTAAAGCAGAAGCAGCATCGGGGCTGTGGCGTTGATGGTCATGGACGTGGAGACCTTCTCCAGCGGGATTCCCTGGAGGAGCGTCTCCATGTCCTCGAGCGAATCGATCGCAACCCCCACCTTTCCCACCTCGCCGTTCGCCATCGGGTCGTCCGAGTCGTACCCGATCTGGGTGGGCAGATCGAAGGCAACCGACAGGCCGGTCTGCCCCTGCTTGAGAAGGAACTTGTAGCGCTTGTTCGACTCTGCGGCGGTGCCGAAACCCGCGTACTGGCGCATCGTCCAGAGCCGGCCGCGATACATGTCCTTGTGGATGCCTCGTGTGAAAGGGAATGTCCCGGGCGCCGGCTCCTCGGCGCGGCGATCCTCGTCCGTGTAAACAGGCTTCAGGGGCATGCCACCGTCGTTCAGGACCTCTTTCATGCTTCGACGAACTCGGTCAACACCCCGTTCAGGCTCTTGGGGTGAACGAATGCGATGAGCGACCCGTGCATGCCCATCCGCGGCTCGGCGTCGATCAGCTCGCAGCCCGCCGTCCGCGCTTCGTCGAGCGCCTTTCGGATATCGGTGACCCCATAAGCGACGTGGTGCAGGCCGGGGCCGCGCTTCGCCAGAAACTTGCCGACCGGCGACTCGGGTCGCGTCGCGCTCATCAGCTCGACCTCCCCGTCTCCGGTGCGCATGAATGCAGCCTCCAGCCCTTCCTTCTCGTTGACCTGGCGGTGGACGAGCTCAGCGCCGAGGGCCGCTCGATAGAGGGCGATCGACTCGTCGAGGTCCCCCACGGCGATCCCGACGTGGTGGATGCGCGTCAGCACGGGCCTATTGTCACCGTCAGTAGGTGTACCAACCCTCTCCCGTCTTGCGGCCGAGCTTGCCTGCTTTGACCTTGGCCTCCAGCTGTGGCGATGGTCGGAATCGCTCCTCGCCGGTCGTCCTGTACATGTGGAGACGCGCGTTGTACGTGACGTCCAGGCCGCTGAAGTCACCCAGGCGAAATGGACCGAGCGGCCAGTTGAGCCCCTTCTCCACAGCGGTGTCGATGTCCTCAAAGCTGGCGACCCCGGCGTCAAGGAGCCGGTAGGCCTCTTGAGTCGCCGCATGGAGGATGCGATTGACGATGAAGCCGTCGATCTCCTTGTTGATGAGCACCGGCGTGCGACCCATCTCTCGAGCCATCATCATTGCAGCCTCCACCGCTCGGTCGGATGTTTGCGGGCCACGGACGATCTCGACGAGGTCCATGACCAGCACGGGGTGGAAGAAGTGCATGTTCACGCAGCTCTCAGGCCTGCTTGTTGCATCGGCGATTTTGCTGATGCCCATCGTCGAAGAGTTGCTAGCGAGGATGGTCTGGGCAGACGCCCGGCGGTCGAGCTCCGCGAAAACCTCGCGCTTGACGTTGAGGTCTTCGAATACGGCCTCGATCACAAAATCCGCACCTTTCAGCGCGTCGCCAAGGTCTGTCGTCGCGATCACCCGCGCCAGCGCTTCATCGGCGTCGGCCTGCCCCAGCTTTCCTTTTTCGACGCGGCGCATTACATGGCCTCGATTGGACGCTGCCGCTTTGCTCAGCTGCTCCTCGCTCTTGTCGTGCAGCCGAACATCCACTCCATTCAGCGCCGCCTGCTGGGCGATCTGGGCGCCCATGCTGCCCGCCCCGATGACGGCCAGCATCGTCACTGCACTGAGAAGATTCGCGTCACCGAGTTGAGGGTCATGATGTTGGGCAGGAGTCCGTCGATCTTGAGCTTGCCTCGGAGCAGCTTTCCCGCCACTCCCCTACCGACTTCGTCGTAGTAGACAGGCATCCCCAGCAACCCGATTTTCAGGTTGCTCAGGCTCATGACAGTCTCTGCATCAGTTCGGATGGTGATCGTGCGACGCGGCTTGAGCCCGTTGTGGACTGTGAGCTTCCCACCCTTGAAATCCAGCGTCACACCCTCGTCGATGTCCGTGACCCATATGCCGACGCGCGCCACCAGTGAATCGAAGTCCTGCTCTTTTTCAGGGCGGCTGAGAACGTTGGCTTCGATCAGGCCGCCGAGCATCGACGCGAAGGCGCTCGGTTCCGCGTCGGCGTAATCGACAAGCTGTCGATCTTCGGTTTTTACTTTTCGTCGGGCCATTCGACCGGGATCCGAGTCGTGCACTCGGTCATTTCCTGTGACGCTTTCGTGTAGCGAACGATTGTCGGCAGATCGCCTTTCAGCTTGAGCTTGCCCTGAAGCATGCCTTTGGTCGCGTCGAGCTGCTTGGTAGCGACCTCCTTCCAGCGCGAGTAAGGCGCGGTGATAACGAAGTCGCACTTCTGGGCGTCGGCAGCGGGGCCGACCTTGACGTCTCGCGCCTCGCCGTCGAAGAGGTCCATGACGATGCCTCTCGCGTCGGCGAAATGCTTGTCAGGCTCGGCCTCGACGACCAGCCCGACCGTCCATTTCCAACCTTTGCCGGCGGCCTTGTAGGCAGATGATTTGTTGACCTCGTCCTTGAATGCTTCGGCCCACTCGGCCGAGAAAGCCTTGACCGCCATGTTCTCCTCCTCGTCCCAACCCGATGTCGTCTTTTGAGAGGCTACGCTACACCGGCCCGCAGAGGTCGCCCAGCGCGACGCGGCCCGGGGCAACGACCGCGCAGTACACCCCCATGCAGGTATCGCTTGTCTGCGTGAGAATCCGCAGGAGCTCTGGGGATGTGGTGGTCGTGTCAGGGTCACGAGTGATTACAGCGCAGCGCTCGCACCGCTTGACCACCTCGAGCACAGCGGTGCCCGCGCGGATGTTGCGCCCGAGCCATCCGACCTCCTCCTCTGGCTCGAGGCCGTCAAGGTACAGGTTGGCTCGAAAGCGCCTGCGATCGACCGCGAAGCCCGACTCGAGCTCGAAAGCAGCGACGGTAGCCAGGTTTACCACCAACACTTGCGAGTCGTCGAAGTTGGTCCCGGCCCTGTCGCGAAGAGTAAGAGGGCGTGAGACAGCTTCAGCGAGCTCCGCGACGAAATGTTGATCGAGATGCCGGCTCTCGCCGGCAGGCGTCGCCACTTCGACCCCATGTGAGGCAAGCCGCGCCTTATAGGTCATGAGGCGAGCGTCCTGAGTGTTCGTCAGGAGCTTGCCCGCCCGGTTCACGGTGCCGTCCACCAGGGCCCAACGACGGTCGCCGTCCAAACCGCTGTCAGTCAATGAGACCGAATCCAGGGTCTCGCCGGCCATCGACTTGACGGGGTAGCGCCAGATCTCGGCGACCTTCCCAACCACGCGGCAAAGAGTACCGACCCACCGCACTCGGCCGGCTTTACGATCACCAGGTGACCGCGAACGGTCAGCCCTTTTACGAGCCGTTGTCAGCGCGCGACGCTTGGTTCTTGTATGCCGAGCGGCCGTCGACGCCGCTCGACCTGGGTACCGTTTACGTGTTCGAGAGCGGCTCGCGAGTACCAGGCGGGCGTGGCGCCCTTGGGATCGAGGCGACGATCAGGGAGCGCATCCACCTGGTCCCGCGCTACAGGCAGCGCATTCACCGCGCGCCCCTCAATTTCGCCCATCCGGTTTGGGTCGACGACCCCCATTTCGACCTTGGCGCGCACGTGCGCCGTGAGGTGCTGCCGCCCCCGGCCGATGGCGCAACTTTGCGCAAGCTGGTGATGCGAATTCTCTCGCGCCCCCTCGACATGCGCAGGCCTCTTTGGGAGATGACCATCGTGACCGGGCTGAGCCACGACCGCGTAGTGATCGTCAACCGCGCTCACCATGCGATGGTCGACGGCGTCTCGTCTGTCGACATCCTGACGCTCCTCCTCGACCTCACTCCGGAGAGCTATACCCCGGAACCCCTTGAGGTGGACTGGTGGCCGCGCGCCGCGCCGACCAGCTGGCAGCTGATCAGGCCATTGCTCTGGAACGTCGGCGCTCAACGCAAAGATGAGAGGACGATGGTTCCGGCGGTGTGGAACACCACTCGCGTGCCGTGGAAGAGCCTGTTCACGCTGAGCGGCAAGATGGTGAGCCGGCGACCTGATTTGTTCTTCAACCAAAGGATCGGCACGCAGCGGACCGGCCGCGGCCTGAAAGTACCGCTGTCCGCTTTCAAAGCTCTGAAGGAACGGTTCGGCTGCACAGTCAACGACGCTGTCCTCGCAGTGGTGTCCGAAGGCCTGCATCGTTGGTTCAAGCGCCGCGGCGAGAAGGTCCCTGAGCGGGTGCGCGTTTTCTGCCCCGTGAGCGTCCGCGTCGACGGCGACCGCGGCCGTCTCGGCAACCAGATCAGCGGGATGGTGCTGGAGCTACCGACCGGCGATCTCACCATCGAGCAGCGTTTGCGAAGCATCAAAGTAACGACGGGCGACCTAAAGCGGACCCGACAGGCGGTCGCAGCAGACAAGCTGGCAGGTCTTGCCGACTGGGCACCGCCGACGCTCCTTGTCTTGGCGGGACGTTTGATGTCCAACCCGCAGGGCGGCGCCAACATCAACGTGACCAACGTACCTGGGCCGCAGTTCCCGCTCTACTCAGGCGGGGCCGAGCTCCTGGAGGTGTGGCCCTTCGCGCCTTTGTATCCGTCGATGGGTCTGGGTGTCGCGATCGTCTCGTACAACGGAGATGCGTACTTCGGGTTGACGGCGGACCCGGGCATAGTGCCCGATGTCGAGGAATTCACCGCCATGCTTCGCGAAGCCGCCGCCGAATGCGCGGCCCTTGCCGCAGGAGCTCAATCGGCCTGAGGTTCAGCTCTCGAGTGTGAAGCGGATGGTGTTCGCGCCGATGGCTATAAGGTCACCGTGGCCAAGCTGCTTTTCAATCACCGGCTCGCCGTTCACGAGCGTTCCGTTCGTGCTGCCGAGGTCGCTGATCCAGAAAGCGCCGCCACGCACCTCGATCCTGCCGTGCCGGCCTGAGGTGGCGGGCTCGCCCACCACCACGTCGTTGTCAGGCGCGCGGCCAACAGTGACCATCTGGTTCGGAAGCGCAACGATCCGCCCGGCGAAGGGCCCTGATTCGAACGTGAGCTTGGCGGGATAGCCGGCACCAGCGGCGATCACCTCTGGGGGCAGCGCCCGCAGCGATACCGTTTGCTTCGACTCCGCGGCGTCCGACGGCTGCCACGCGGGAATGATCGAGGTGGCTTCTTCGGAGAAGTTGGGCTGTGCGGGCGGCTCGCCATTGCTTGGCGCCTCGGTGGGAGCCCCGTGCGGCCAGGCGATGATCGTCTCGACCACCCGACCTGGCGAAGGAGCTGGCGCCGAGGCTGATACTTCAGCCGGCTCGGGAAACGCGGGCTCGGGCTCGTGCTGGGCCGGCTCGGCGGCAGGCGCGACAGGTTCTGTGGCGGTCGCGACCGGCTGAGGTGCAGCCTCAGCACTCTCCGTCACCATGGGCGCGGGCTCTGGAAAGACCGGTTCTGGCTCGGGGAATACAGGCGGGGCGTCCATCTCGACCGGACGGGGGGCCGCCGGCGGTGCAGTTGCCTGCCAGCTGTCAGGGGGTGCTTCTTGCGGCGCAACCGCGTGGACCTCGGCAAAGGGCTCTGCATCGGGGATCGTTGCAACTACGTCGGCGTCAGGTGGTGGCTCGACGGCGACGTCGAACGGCTCCGCATCGGGGGCGAGCACGACTGCCTCGGGGTCGACTTCAGATTCGACCGCATGGAGCTCGGCGACGACGGCCATTTCCGCAATCGCGGGCCAGGCCTCAACCGTTTCCTCCATGTTCGTGAGCGCGGCCAGGTCGCGGGTCACAAGAGTCTGGGTGTCGGTCTCAGGTTCTCCGGCCCGCGCCATCTCAGGCTCGGGCGCCCGTGCAGGCTCTGGCTCGAGCGGCCGCTCGGACGCAGAGGCGCCGAGAAAGCGTTCGTACCAGCCGGCAATGCGCCGCAAACGTTCGACTCGACGATCCGGCCGGCCGCTGCGCGAGACGTCATGCGACTCCTCTGGGAACCGAACCAGCTCGACAGTCTTGCCCAGCAGGCGCATCGCGCCGAACAGTTCCTCGGACTGGGAGATGGCGCAGCGCAGGTCCATCTCTCCGCAGGTCAGAAGTAGCGGCGTCTTGATGTTCTGAACGTATCGAATCGGAGAGCGACGCCAGAGTTCGTCGAGGTCCGGCCAGGGTGGCGGACCGAGCTCCAATGTGCCCCAGATCACGATGTCGTGCTGTGCGTATTCGCTCACCAGGTTGGAGATCGACCGCATCGAGACCGCTGCCGCGAAACGGCCTGTCTGGCTGATCACCCAGTTCGTCATGTAGCCGCCGTACGAGCCCCCGCCGATGCCCATCCGGTTCGTATCGACGGCGCCCGTCCGTTCAATGAGCTGATCGACAGCTGCCATCAGGTCGATGTAGTCCTTGCCGCCCCAGTCGCGGACAACTTCTTTGCGGAATCGCTCGCCGTATCCATCGGACCCTCGCGGGTTGGTGTAGAGAACCAGATATCCCATCCCCGCCAGGATCTGAAGCTCATGGAAGAACGCCCATCCGTACTGCGCGTGCGGCCCGCCGTGCACCGCGAGGACTAGCGGGTGCAGCTTTCCGGCGTCGAACTTCTCGGGTTTGAGGAGCCACCCTTCGATCACCCAACCGTCCGGAGCAGTGAACTGGTGGCGCTCAGGCTGCGCGACATAACGCTCGCGAAGCCACGGGTTGAGGTCCGTCACCCGGGCTTCAGCCCCCTGCATGACGATGTGAAGCTCGCCAGGGTTGCTCGCGTCGGACGCGCATAAGGCGAAGGCTCCCGGCTTGACGTCGAAATCGAAGATCCGCCGCGAGCCGCCCGCCTCGGGCCACACGTTGCCGTCGAGGTCGCACGAGTAAAGGCTGGTGACGCCCGGGCCGCTGGAAAGAAAGTAGACGCGATTTCCGTCCTTCGACCAGCGCAGGCGGAAACCGCCGTGCCCACCTCGCATGTCTGAGATCACGGTGTCGCTCACCGCCTGGTCGAGCGAGAGTGTCAGGCAGCGAGGAACGCCACCGGCCGACGGCACGATCCACAGCCGTTCGACAAGGCCGCCTTCGAGGCCATTCGGAGCAACAAACGCGACCAGGTCCCCGCGCGGCGACCACGAAGGCGAGCTCAGGTAGTAGCCGCCCGTGAGCTTTTCCCGATTGCCGCCTAGATCGACCACGTAAAGGTTGAGCTCTCGCTGTAAGTCAGAGTCGTGCTCCGCATTCCCGGCCACGACCAGCCTCGTGCCGTCCGGCGACCAGTCAAAGCTCGCAACATCCCATGCGCCGCGCGTCAGCTGTTGGGGCTCGCCTCCGCCGGCGGCCGCTACGAAGAGGTGATGGTTGCGGCCATCAGTGAACCCCTGGCCGTCGTGCTTGTAGTCGAGCCGCCGAGCCACCCTGACGACAGGCGTACGCCGCACCTGCTCCTTGCTATCGGGCGCCCTGGGGTCGTCGACCACCATCTCGGGGTCACCGACCACCACGCCGATGAACGCGACATACCTTCCATCAGGAGACCACGATGGACTGGCAGCTCCTTCGGGCACCGAGCTGAGCTGGTGCACTCCCCCGCCGGCAATGTCCAGCACGTAGACCTGGTCCGCCGCACCGGTCCGGCTCACAAAAGCGAGGCTCCTGCCGTCTGGCGACCACTCCGGCGAGTGATCGCGACGTGTGCCTACCGTTGCGTCGACTGGTTCCTGGTCCAGCAGGCGGCGGACGACAATCCGGCTCCTGTTCTGACGCGACTCCGCGTCTGCCCAGCCCACCTGGTAGGCGATTCGCTCGCCATCAGGGCTCAGGCGGACGTGGTCGATCCAGCGGAAACGGTAAAGGTCGTCAGCGCCAATGGGTGCGGGCACGGCGTCCCCCGATTGTAAGTGTGCCCAGCGGTGGCAGCGCGCCAATCGGCGGCAAACCTGGTCAGGGCGCGGACTCGTTTGCCCCGTCGACGTACCTCCAGGTGGTAAACCAGTCGAGATGGATGCAGCCAGTCCGGTCCTGGACTCGCCTTCGCGCGCCAAGGGCGCAGGCCGTCAGGCGGCTCTCAGAGGGTTTGGCTGGGGAGCGCTGGCAGGCCTGGTGCTGGTGACCTTGATGTATCTCGCGAACCTTGTGCTGGGGCTGCGGCCACTCCCGCAGCTGCTAAACCAGCCGCTACTGTCCATCATGCCCGGGTTCGTGTTCGGGTTCCTGATCGACACGCTGCAACATGCCGGCAAGGTGGTCGAGGAGCTCGGACTCATCGTCGCCATGGTGGTCGGACTCGGCGTGCTCGGCGCGGCATGGGGCGTGGCCGGCCTTCGCTGGCATTCGCAACATTCAGCGCTCGCCTTCGCCGCCGCCGGCTGGGTCGTGGTGGCGCTGGTCATCCTGCCGATCTCCGGCGCCGGCTTTCTGGGCCTGGTCGACGGGCCGGCCACGCCATTGATCTGGGGCGCACTTTTTGCCGTTTACGGCGTCGTCCTCCAGATGGGCGGGGAAGCCCGAGGCGTTTCGGCCTCGACCGACCTCGGCCGTCGCCGGATGTTGGGCATCCTGCCGGTAACGATTGGGGTCGTCAGCCTGGGCGTGCTCTCGTTGCGGCTCGTGCCCGATTGGTTCAAGGCCATCTTCAACCCACCCGAGGCAGGCCTCCATGGCATCTCGCCCGAGGTGACTCCAGTCGAGAATTTCTACGTCGTGTCGAAGAACTTCAGCGATCCGACAGTCGACGTACAGACTTGGACACTGAGTCTCGGCGGGTTGGTCGACAAGCCTCAGAAGCTCTCTATGTCCGACCTTCGCGGACTGCCGAGCACCACCGAGTACGTGACTTTGGAATGCATCAGCAACAACGTTGGTGGCGAGCTGATGAGCACCGGCAGATTCACTGGAGTGAGCGTCCGCGATCTGCTTGCGCGGGCAGGTGCTCAAACCGGCGGAACGTGGGCGGCATTCAGCGCGAGCGACGGATACGCGGAGAGTCTTCCGCTCAGTCTCCTCCAGGGCGCTCCGGAGATCCTCGTCGCCTACGACCTCGATAGCGCGCCGCTACCGAGGGGGCATGGCTTTCCAGCCCGAATGTTGATTCCAGGCCATTACGGCATGAAGGGGCCTAAGTGGCTCACCACGATCAACGTGGTCGACCGCGAAAGTGGCGGGTACTGGGAGCAGCAGGGTTGGGACCACAACGCGGTGGTCAAGACCACCGCGCGGTTCGACGTCCCGCGGGATGGCTTCATCCTCAAGCAGGGGCTCGTGTCCCTGGCGGGCGTGGCGTTTGCGGGGACGCGCGGAATTTCCAGGGTCGAGTACAGCACCGACGCAGGCCAGACCTGGCGTGAGGCTTCCTTCAAGCCGCCCCTGTCGCCGCTGACGTGGGTACTGTGGCAGGCTGACTGGACGCCGGCCTCGGAAGGCGCGTACGACCTAAGGGTGCGGGCGACCGACGGCACGGGCGTCATTCAAACCTCGAAGACGGCTGCCAGCTACCCCAGCGGCGCGAGTGGATATCACACGGTGCGAATCGCGGTCTCTAAAGCCTGAGGGCCCCCATCCGGCTGCGCCCGCTTCGCCGGCGGAGCCTCCCTCCCCGGCGAGCGGGAGGGGGTTGGTCCGGCTTGTGGCCGGACCTAAGTGCCACGCCTTACTTCATGGTCCAGAGGGCTTTCATCGTGTCCCAGCCCATCTTGAACATGCCCTCCTTGCGGACCATCTTCAGGATGTTCGACTGCTTCTGCCACTTGGAAATCCCATCCACCCTGAAGAACTCGTCAAGGGCCTTGTCGGCGACCTGAGGGTACTTGGTCAGCATCTGAGGGTTGTGCTCGAGCAGGGGGACGGCGCCGTCGTACTTGCGCATATCGGCCATGATCCACGAGTTGTCGAGCTTGCCCTTGTATTCGGCGAGCCGGCGCTCGGAGAAATCGTCGACCTCTTTGGCGTGGATCACGGTCTCGCCGGCCAGCCGGCCTGAAACCATCGCAAGGTTGGATCCCTCGCGGTGGACCGGGTTCGACAGCATCGCGGCATCGCCGCAGACGAGGTAACCCGGGCCGTAAACCTTCGGGATCCCCCGGTGCCCTCCCTCCGGGATCAAGTGGGCGAGGTACTCGACGGTCTCCGCGCCTCGAAGAATCGGCTTCACCGCCGGGTGATTCTTGAAGTGCTCCATGAGGTCGTTGGGACTTCGAAGGGTTGCGTTGAACTCGCTCAATAGAGCCCCACCACCCACAGACAGTGTGTCCTTGTTCGTGTAGATGAACATGAAGCCGGACATGCCCATGGTCGAGTCGCCGAAGCATTCGATTGTGCAGCCCTCGCCCGGGTCGCAGTTGAAGCGTTCCTCAATCAAGCCTGAGTCGAGCTGCATGATCTCCTTGACCGCCATGGCGACCTCGTTGGGTCGCAGCTTGCGACGCAGCGGCTTGCCGCCGATGACGGTTTTTTCGAGCAGTCCCGTGCCGAGGCCAATGCCTTCGCACACGATCACCACATCCGCGAAGACGTCGTCTCCGCGGCCAGTCCCGACACCCACCACGCGGCCTTCCTTGACGATTAGTCGATCAACGACAGTCTCGGGAACGACTACAGCGCCTGCCTTCTCAGCCTGCTCTGCGAACCACGCATCGAACCTCGCGCGCAGTACCGAGAAGGAGTGAGGGTGCTCGCGATTGCGAAGGTTCTTGTAGTCGATGCCGATGGTCGCCTCCGGCGTCATGATCCACCGGCGCTCTTCGATGATGGGGCGCTCGAGCGGCGCCTGTTTCCAATCGTCTCCTACGATCTCCTCGAGGTAGTGGCTGTAGAGGATGCCGCCCATCACGTTCTTGGATCCGGGCTTTGCTCCGCGCTCGAGGAGGGCGACCTGCAGGCCGGCCTTGGCCATCGTGATCGCGGCCGCAGTGCCCGCGGGCCCCGCTCCGACAACCACCGCGTCGAACTTTTCGTCGTCGGCCATTGATGCAACATCGTAAGCCGTGAAACTCGTAGGGCTCACAGGAGGCGTGGGGTCGGGCAAGTCGACGGTGGCCGCAATGCTGCGTGAGCTAGGCGCCACAGTGGTCGACGCTGACGAAGCGGCACATGCCGTCTACGAGCCAGGGACCCAGGGTTTCGCGGCGGTGGTAAGGGAGTT
>Ga0193715_1000261_pt1 | contig 14225 bp, 7 predicted proteins | sample U2m2metaG_FD_143040 | JGI IMG/M metagenome (GOLD analysis project Ga0193715, IMG submission 143040) | Soil microbial communities from a riparian zone of the East river system, Colorado, United States - U2m2 | ecosystem: Environmental > Terrestrial > Soil > Riparian zone | place: USA: East River... | reverse complement strand
CCCTAGAAGATTTTCTTACCGGCACCCAGCACTTCGTTAAGTGCTTCCTGGAAATAGGTGGTGCTCTCGGCGAGCTGCTGTCCTACCTGCGCAATATACTCTTCGAAGCTCTTCTTGATCTCCTCCCGAAAGAGCTGCTTGAGAGTTCCGTCGCGAAGCCCTTCTGCGTGCTTCGCCGGATGGTAGGTAATTATGTCGGACACGAGCGCACGCGCGAGTCTCTTGGCGCGCTGGTTGGGGTCTTTCGACAGGAACGGATTGAGCGGACGTCTGGCGCCACCGTCGCCGGTGGCAGGCACGGCGGGAGATGGCGGCGGTCCCTGAGTCCGTGGTGGCGTTGGCGGCCGATTTACGCCTGGGACGAAAGGAGTGGCGGCTGGAGCGGTAAACGGAGCGGAGGCGGGCGCGATGAACGGCGGCACGGCCGGCGGCGGAGTGAATTCGGGGAGTCCGGACGTGGGCGACGGAGGAGTTGCCGTGGCGGCAACCGAAGACCGCTCGACCGATTCGGGTCTGGGTCGAGGCGCGGCAGGGACCTCCGCGGTCCGAGGAGGGAATGCTGGCGGCGGGGATGCAGGACGCGGCGGAGGAGCCGCTGGGGTGCGTTGAGAAGGACTACTGTATGGAGCGGGATCCCAGCTGTCAGATGCCTGCGGCGTGCTACGGGGACGAGGCTGATTGCCAGATGGAGTGCTGGAACCGCCGACTTGCGGAACACCGCTCGGCGGTGTGTTCTGGCCGGTGGGCGCGGGAATGGAGATGACGCCACCGCAAACCGAGCAGCGCGCACGGACCCCCGACGATGGGACCTTGGCGGGGTCCACCCGGAAAATCGAGCGACAATCGGGGCAGCTGACGTTCATTCATTCTCTCCAATCTGGCGCACATCGCGAAAGGCGGGCAACGGCTCCTGCGGTGTAACACGCTCGTCACTGCGCCTGTCAACAGTATAAACCGAGCCAGGAAGACTCTTGGCGTATGTTTTCATCTCAGTCGCAAGTTGGCTTGCCTGCCGGGCGGAGGTCAATGTGCGTCGCAGGTTGGTGACGACGCCGATGGATAGCGTCATGAGCGGAACGCGATCGAGGTGTCCTCTGCGGTCCTTGCCGAAGAAGTAGCCCGCGCGGCGATCCTGCTCTGAGTATTGATAAGGGGCCAGCAGATCGAACGTGGCCACGATCTCTCCGCATACCGAGGGGATGGCGTTGTACGGAATGATGAAGATGAAATCGTCGCCGCCGATGTGACCGATGAAGCCGTCCTCGCCGCAGGTGCCCTTCACGACGTCGTGCAGCAGCTTCGCCAGAATCCGGATCACACGGTCGCCTTCGTTGTAGCTGTAGCGGTCGTTGAATTCCTTGAAATGATCGAGGTCGGCGTAACAGACGGCGAAGAAGTCGCCGATCGCGAGCCGTCGCCCGATCTCAGATTCGATCGCTGACGTTCCTGCCAGGCGGGTGGATGGATGAACGATGAGGTCGCGCTCCGACCGGATCAGCATTGCCGTGAGGCGGCGCACCGCTTCGGGCGCTTGCATGCCATCGCGGATTACTTCATCCGCTCCCATGTCGAACGATTCTTCGAGGGCCTCGGCGCTCTTCCCGCAGAGGACTGCGCACGGAACGACGCCGGTGTAGGAGTCCTTCTTGATTCTGTGCAGAGCAGCCAGGACCGGCGCGGACTTGCGCCGGGCATCGAATATCACGAAACGCGGCCGCGCGCGCAGGCCGATCGACATCAGCTCGTCAGCCGAGCTGAGAGTGACGACCGAGGCTTCCTGCGCTTCGATCCAGGCGCTCACGTGCGCCGGGAGAGAGGCACCGTCGGGTGAAAAACGTATTGCGTTTGGCTGCTGCAAATCGTTGGCTTTCCGGGTCGCGGTTAATGCTGCTCTGTCAGAAGAAAAAGAATGCTACGCCGAGTACCGCATACGCGAGAAGCAGGAACACTCCCTCGAGCCAGTTCGACTCCGCGTCCCTGATCACCGATGATGCCACACCGACCGAAAGCGCGATGCTCGCCACTTCCATAGGGCTGAAGGCGAGATCCATCGGCTGGTGGAACATCATCCCCAGGACAACCAACAACGGCGCGATCAACAGCGCCACCTGAATGCTCGAACCAATGGCGATGTTGAGCGCGAGATCCATGCGGTTCCGCAGCGCCATGATGATTGCAGAGCTGTTTTCGGCCGCGTTGCCGATGATAGGTATCACAATCAGTCCGACGAAAAACTCGGACAGACCCAGAACCTTCACCGCCTCCTCCGTTGCCGACACCAGGATCTCCGCCACAACGCCAATCGCCCCCGCCGCGAGGAGGAGGATTCCCAGTGCCTTCTTTGACGACCATTTTGGGGCTACAGTCACGGGCGGAGACTGGTCAGATGTAGCGAATGCCGAAGAATGGGTGCCCAGCGAGAACACCAGCCAGGCGAGATATCCCCCGATCAGGAGCGGGGCGACGTAGTGAGACATCCGGACCGTGACCACCCGTTGCGGGTCGGGATGGAGCCAATAGAAGAGCGCCGGGACTACCAGGCCGAAAACGGCGATTAGAAGCACCGTCGCGCTCATCCCTGCCAGGTGGGCATTGAACTTCTGGACCTTGAACTTGAGCCCGCCGGCGAAGAGCGCGATCCCGAGCACGAGCAGGAGGTTACCAAGGATCGATCCGGTGATCGACGCCTTGACCAGCTCGATCAGCCCCGCGCGGAGGGCCACCGTGGCGATGATCAGCTCCGCCAGGTTTCCCATTGTCGCGCTCAGCACCCCGCCGATGGCCGGACTGGTATGCTCGGCTACGGTCTCAGTGGCGGCACCCAGAATCCCTGACAGCGGCACGATGGCCAAAGCGCTCAGCGTGAACACCACGATCGGTGGCGCTCCAAGTAGCTTGGCAACGATGGCGATCGGTACGAATACGAGGAGCGCGTAGAGAAACTTCAAAACAGATAGCGGAGCGAGACGTACACCGGAGCCTGACCATTGTCGGCCGGGATCCCGCCAAATGTCCGCGCGAGATCGAATACCAGCCCGCCGCTCTGCAAGCCGAACCCGAGCGCGGCGCTCGCGTCCCCCCGCCGGTCGTGCCCCACGTACCCCGCCCGCAGGTGGACCTTGCCCTGATACATCACATCGGTCCCGAAGCGTACCGAATTCCCGCCAAACGAGCGTGTATCAACAAAGCTCCCCGAAGCGCGGAGCTCGGTGTCCTTCACATGCCGGTCGATGAACTTGAGCCGGTACATCGCGCCGATTTCGACCTGGGTGGGCAGCGGATTCCGTTGATTCGTCTCCCTCGAGTTGAGTTTTCCACCGAGGTTTCGTATGGCAGCCCCGAAGGTGAGGGGCGCTTTCACTTCAACCTGATACTGTGCTCCGAGGTCTACAGCCCTCGAGCTTTGCACCTCTGTACCGACAGTGCTGCAGATGCCGGAGCAATCGACGCGTAGCTGGATGAGCTTGTAGTTGACACCGGCGGCGAGGCGCTTGGCGAACCTCGACGCGAATGAGGCAGCGAACACGACATCGCGCGGGAAAATTGTCCCGATCTGGATGTTGTTTTCGTCCACCACCTGCTGGTCGCCGATGTTCAGGATATTGATCGAGATCCCTGCCGTAAACAGGGAGCGGAGAGGCGTCACAAAGGAGAGTGCATCAGCGGGGCCAGCGATCGTTTTGGAGTGGTGGATAGCCAGCTCGCGTTTCTGGTCTCCTGCGATCGAAGCAGGGTTCCACCAGATCCCTTCGCTGCCGGGTCTGGCCGCAACCATCGCCTGTCCCATGCCGACGGCCTGCGCGCCAGTAGGAAGGAGCAAAAAGAGGGAGCCTTCGCTCCCGCTCGCCTGCGCACTCGCACCGCCGGCGAGAAGCGCCGACAGCGCAACGTTAGAAAGGAGTCGCCTCATCGATCAGCATGATGGGGATGTCCTCGCGCACAGCGTAGCGCAGCCGGCATTTGTGGCACAGCAGCGCCTGTTCTTCTTCGCGATACTCGAGCTCGCTCTTGCACTTGGGACAGACGAGGATTTCGAGGAGACGCGGAGACAAGCTCATTTGCCCTTTCCTGTAGCGAGTTGATAGCCGAAGCGTGAGAGGCTGCCAGGGTTCTTCCGCCAGTTGGCAAGAACCTTGACCCAGAGATCGAGATAAACCTTCTCGCCGACGAGGGCCTCGATCTTCTTTCGCGCGGCTTCGCCGAGGCTCTTTATCCGCGCACCCTTACCACCGACGATGATCGCCTTCTGACTCTCCCGCTCCACATAAATTACTGCGCGGATGTAGAGAGGGGAGCTTCCCTCGCGATATTCCTCGACCTGGACAGCCACGGAGTACGGCACTTCGTCGTGCAGCTGCTCGAGCACCGTCTCTCTCACCAGCTCGGCGACGAAGAAGCGAACGGGCTGGGTGCTGATCTCGTCTTCGGGATAGAGGAAGGGACTCTCGGGGAGAAGTCGCGCGACCCGGGTCATGAGATCCGGAACACCGTCGCCAGTCAAAGCGGAAATGAGCACGACGCCGTCGTGGGAAGCGAGCTCTTCGCGCCGGACGGAGTTGAGCGCGTCCGATTTGTTGAGAGCAACGATGACCGGAGCTGGCGGAGGTGCTGAAAGCTCCGCGGCTTCGGAGAGCGAGGGTGGCAGGCCCTCGGTGGCGTCGGCCAGATAGATGATGACGTCGGCTTCGTCGAGCGCGCGGACCGCCGTCGATCGCATCGCCTGCTGGAGCGGATACTTCGGATTGAGCAGCCCCGGGGTGTCGAGGATCACCATCTGCGCGTTGTCGGTGGTGTGAATGCCGACAATGCGGTCGCGGGTCGACTGTGGTTTTGGGCTGGTGATGCTCAGCTTCTGGCCGACGATGCGATTCAGCAGCGTCGACTTCCCGACGTTGGGTTTTCCTGCGACGGTGACGATACCGGCTCTGGGCATCTATGAAACTAGTCTTTTTGGAACTGCAAACTGAACAGGCGGGAGGCCTCAGTAGCGTAGTTGCCAGCTGCTCAGTTCACGACGCCCGGATTTGCCTCTGTGGCATTCCAGGCAAAGGCTGTTGCTTGTGCCTTGATACGCCGGTTAGAAAAGTCAGTGTGTTGTGAACTAACAGGCTGGCATCTGTGCCACTGACGCCTCCCGCCTGTTCAGTTGCAGTTGCACAAAAACAAAGGGCCGCTCAGAAATCTGAGCGGCCCAATAAGGTGCCGGCGACCGCCTACTCTCAAGCGTCCTCTCTGATTTTCAAAAATCGAAGCTGGGGCGGCAGGACTCGAACCTGCAACTTCCGGATTAACAGTCCGGCGGTCTGCCAGTTGACCTACACCCCAATGCAATATTGCCCGAGACATAATACCAGCATTTCGACGACGACAGTAGATTCGGTCGTATCGAACCACGCTCACCAGCGGGTATGACGAATGGCGCGCAAAAATGTCTTTCCCGATCACCCCTTGGTGTGGTACCTGACCAGGGGAACGCTCGTCGGCGGTGGCTTCGGGGCGCTTCTCGGTGTCCTCCTGGTCATTTTCATCAGCGGCATGGGCGACGGTGGGAGTGACCCATCCGCGATGATCGCAGACGATGTGCGGAGCGTAATCCCCGGCGTCGTGGGTTGGGTGGTAATTGGTTTCGTACTCGGGCTGCTTTGGTGGCTCGTCGGCAAGATGCTTCGGCGGTCATCTTCCTGACCCCAATCGCAGTCGACCACATTCGCGGCGATCCCGGGAGAACAAAAAGGGCCACCCAGAATAATCCTGAGTGACCCTTCATGAGGTGCCGGCGACGGCCTACTCTCCCGCGTCCTCTCGGACGGAGTACCATCGGCGCTGTAGGGCTTAACGACCGTGTTCGGAATGGGAACGGGTGTGGCCCCTACGCTCCAGTCGCCAGCGATTATCAAAATGACTTTGGATTGTAGTAGTGATCGTGTGATGTTCGAATCAACCGTTAGATCGCTTGGTTTACTGCTAGTCGGTTCGAGTCAATAAAGAAGGAAAACTCGAACCATATAAGAAGATCAAGCCTCACGGGCGATGAGGATCGCTTCGCTTGAAACCGGTTGCCCGGCGTCCACGTGCGACCTCTTGACGGGATGGTCTCTCCCGGCCCTTCAGGGAGCTCGAGGCTCCAGGGAAGATTCATCTTGGGGGCAGCTTCCCACTTAGATGCATTCAGCGGTTATCTGCGCTTGCCCTCGCTACCCGGCGCTGCAGTTGGCACCACAGCCGGTACACGAGCGGGCAATCCGACCCGGTCCTCTCGTACTAGGGTCCGCGCCCCTCAATCTTCCAACGCCCACAGCGGATACAGACCGAACTGTCTCACGACGTTCTGAACCCAGCTCATGTACCACTTTAACCGGCGAACAGCCGGACCCTTGGGACCTGCTCCAGCCCCAGGATGTGATAAGCCGACATCGAGGTGCCAAACCGCGCCGTCGATGTGAACTCTCGGGCGCGATAAGCCTGTTATCCCCAGCGTACCTTTTATCCGTTGCGCGATAGCCCGCCCACGCGGGGCTACCGGATCACTACAGCCTACTTTCGTATCGGCTCGACCTGTCGGTCTCACCGTTAGGCGCCCTTCTGCTGTTACACTCTCTGCGTGCGAGTACCGACCGCACTGAGGGCACCATGCGCGCGCCTCCGTTACTCTTTCGGAGGCGACCGCCCCAGTCAAACTGCCCGCCTGCCACGGTCCCAAGGAGGGTTTGCCTCGCTCTGGTGAGCACGTCGCACGGCGCAGGGTGGTATTTCACTGTTGCCTCCCCCTTGGCTAGCGCCAAGGGATCAACGGCTCCCACCTATGCTACACAGCACCGTGCAACGAGCAATGACAAGTTGCAGTAAAGGTGCATGGGGTCTTTTTGTCCTGCTGCGGGGACTCGGAATCCTCACCGAGACTGCAATTTCGCCGAGCACGTGGTCGAGACAGTGCTCAAGTCGTTACGCCATTCGTGCAGGTCGGAACTTACCCGACAAGGAATTTCGCTACCTTAGGACCGTTATAGTTACGGCCGCCGTTTACCGGGGCTTCGGCTCAAGGCTTCTCCCTTACGGGATAACCTCTCCCCTTAACCTTCCGGCACCGGGCAGGCGTCAGTGAGTATACGGCGCCTTGTGCGGCTTGGCACTCACCTGTGTTTTTGCTAAACAGTCGCTTGAGCCGATTATCTGCGGCCCTCCTCAGCACTCACTGTAAAAATAAGTACCGGGAAGGGCATCCCTTCTTCCGAAGTTACGGGATCATTATGCCGAGTTCCTTGACCACGTTTCACTCGTTCACCTTAGGCTACTCGCCTCACCCACCTGTGTCGGTTTACGGTACGGACACCAGCTGAACTCCCTATAAAGCTTTTCTTGCCTGTCGACTATTGAAGAATTGAGTTTGGGTTGCCCCGCACTCTTACATTCCCGTCTCGGCTTACGCCTACGCGGTTAGACGGCCAATCCACAAAGCCGCTCTCCATTCGTTCCAGGGTCCCTTCATAGGTAATAACGTGCAGCTGGCGGGGCCGGAATGTTAACCGGCTATCCATCGACTACGCCTTTGGGGCCTCGCCTTAGGTTCCGCCTCACCCTGCGCTGACTGCCATGGCGCAGGAATCCTTGGGTTTTCGGTGTCAAAGGTTTTCACTTTGATTCGCGCGTACTCATTCCGGCATCCTCACTTCCCAACGCTCCACCACTCGTTTCCACGGTGGCTTCACTGCTGATGGGAACGCTCCCCTACCCCTCATACATAAGTATGAAGACCAAGCTTCGGCGGGCCGCTTAATCCCGACCATTCTCGGCGCGAACACGCTGGACTGGTGAGCTATTACGCACTCTTTCAAGGAATGGCTGCTTCTAAGCCAACCTCCCAGTTGTCACGGCACGTTCACATCCTTCGCTATACTTAGCGGCCACTTTGGGGCCTTAGCTGTGGTTCTGGGTTCTTTCCCTCTCGCCGTTGGACATTATCGCTCAACGACTGCCTCCCAGGATTCATTTTACAGGCATTCGGAGTTTGGTTGGGGTTGGTAGGGGCTTCGCCCCCCCGCGCCCATCCAGTCGCTCTACCTCCTGCAAACACTTCCTGAGGCTCTACCTCAATAGATTTCGGGGAGAACCAGCTATCTCCAGGCTTGATTGGCCTTTCACCCCTACCCACACGTCATCAGAACGGTTTTCAACCCGTACCTGTTCGAGCCTCCACGCGGTGTTACCCGCGCTTCACTCTGCACATGGGTAGATCGCCCTGGCTTCGGGTCTACCCCCAGAAACTAAGTCGCCCTCTTTACAGGACTCGCTTTCGCTGTGGCTCCGCAGCTTAGCCGCTTAGCCTACGCTTCTGAGGAGTAACTCGCCGGATCATAATGCAAAAGGCACGCAGTCAGCCGCGACTGATCCGAAGACCAGCCCAGCCTCCTACCGCTTGTAAGTATGTGGTTTCAGAAACTCTTTCACTCCCCGCACTGGGGTACTTTTCACCTTTCCCTCACGGTACTCGTTCACTATCGGTCACACAGGAGTCTTTAGCCTTGGAGGGTGGTCCCCCCGGTTTCACGCCCGATTCCTCGGAACTCGGGCGTTACTCAGGAACACTACTAGCACACCCTTTGGTTTACGCGTACCGGGCTATCACCGTCTATGGCTCTCCGTTCCAGGAGAATTCCGCTAACGCTTGGGTGTACCGTCCGTAGGTCCTACAACCCCGCTACCCACAAGGGGTAATGGTTTGGGCTAGGGCCCCTTTCGCTCGCCGCTACTTAGGGCATCTCGGTTGATTTCTCTTTCCTTCAGGTACTTAGATGTTTCAGTTCCCTGAGTTTGCTCACTCCGTAGAGTGTGGCTGCCATCGCTGGCAGTCGGGTTTCCCCATTCGGCAATCCAAGTGTCATAGCGTGTGTGCCGCTCAACTTGGCTTATCGCAGCTTACCACGGCCTTCATCGCCTCTGTGTACCTAGGCATCCCCCACATACTTTCTTTCGCTTGATCAAATAACTTGTTCAAACAGAAACACGCACGATCTAACGAGTGATACAATCTTTGGACTCTCGGAGCTGAAAAAGCTCTTTGAGACAAATCGAGCCCCAACCCGAAGGTCAGAGCTTCGCATGAAATTGTGTCACTAGTGTTGATTCTCAGTACCAGGATCTTATCAAATCCCGATACTCAAATCCCACGATCACTACTACTTTCCATTGTCAAAAAGCTTTCGAGATATAAGCGCTCTGTCGCTTGGTGCTTAAGGACTTAGCCTCAAGTCCCTCTTGTTCTTTCGAGCTTGATTCATACCCGCAACTGCGGGCCATGGTTCAGGCTCTTTTATATGGAAATCGAGATTGAGATCGGGATGTTACGAGGCGAGCGACACGTGAGTGCTTTCCGGCAAGTAACCTGGGTTGCCCCAGCAAGTCTGCCTTACTCGCAGCTCCGTTAAGGAGGTGATCCAGCCGCAGGTTCCCCTACGGCTACCTTGTTACGACTTCGCCCCAGTCATGATGCTCGCCTTCGGCCGCTTGGCCCCTTGCGGGTTCCGACACGGACTTCGGGCGCTCACCACTTCCATGGCGTGACGGGCGGTGTGTACAAGGCCCGGGAACGTATTCACCGTGGCGATGCTGATCCACGATTACTAGCGATTCCAGCTTCATGCCGTCGAGTTGCAGACGACAATCCGAACTGAGGACGGGTTTTGGGATTGCCTTGGCATTGCTGCCTCGGCCCCCTCTGTCCCGCCCATTGTAGCACGTGTGTAGCCCTAGACGTAAGGACCATGATGACTTGACGTCGTCCCCACCTTCCTCCGGTTTGGCACCGGCAGTCTTCCTAGAGTCCCCGCCATTACGCGCTGGCAACTAAGAACAGGGGTTGCGCTCGTTGCGGGACTTAACCCAACATCTCACGACACGAGCTGACGACAGCCATGCAGCACCTGTGCAGGATCTCCGAAGAGGGGCTCTCGTTTCTGAGAGCTTGCTCCTGCATGTCAAGCCTAGGTAAGGTTCTTCGCGTTGCGTCGAATTAAACCACATGCTCCACCGCTTGTGCGGGCCCCCGTCAATTCCTTTGAGTTTCAACCTTGCGGTCGTACTCCCCAGGCGGGGTACTTCCTGCGTTAGCGCCGGCACCCAGAGGGTCGCTCCCCCAGGCACCTAGTACCCATCGTTTACGGCGTGGACTACCAGGGTATCTAATCCTGTTTGCTCCCCACGCTGTCGCGCCTCAGTGTCAGAAACTGCCCAGCAGACCGCCTTCGCCACCGGTCTTCCTCCGGATCTCTACGCATTCCACCGCTACACCCGGAATTCCGTCTGCCTCTACAGTCCTCGAGTTTGACAGTCGGCACGGCAGATCCGGGGTTGAGCCCCGGACTTTCACCACACCCTTATCAAACCACCTACGCGCCCTTTACGCCCAGTGATTCCGGACAACGCTCGCACCCCCCGTATTACCGCGGCTGCTGGCACGGAGTTAGCCGGTGCTTCCTCACCCGGTACCGTCAGGCTCGATTAATCGAGCTGTTCGTCCCGGGCAACAGTGGTTTACACTCCGAAGAGCTTCATCCCACACGCGGCGTCGCTGCGTCAGCCGTTAGGCCATTGCGCAAGATTCCCCACTGCTGCCTCCCGTAGGAGTCTGGGCCGTATCTCAGTCCCAATGTGGCTGGCCATCCTCTCAGACCAGCTACCCGTCGTTGCCTTGGTGAGCCGTTACCTCGCCAACTAGCTGATAGGCCGCGAGCCCCTCGATCTGTCCCGTAGGTTTCCTTTCAATGAAATGCCTCACTGAAAGCGTATGCGGTATTACTCGGCCGTTAGGCCGGCTATCCCCCACAGTTCGGTAGGTTGCTCACGTGTTACGCACCCGTTCGCCGGTTGCCCATTGCTGGGCCCCCTTGACTTGCATGTGTTAAGCACGCCGCCAGCGTTCGTCCTGAGCCAGGATCAAACTCTCCAATAGTTTGAAGATTTGATTGCTCTTCCGAACGCAGTCGTCCTCCAGACGTAAATCTTTCGATTTCCACGTCCGGAATCACTTTGAATGTTTCAGGTTTTGAAATCTCCCCGGGATACTGAATGAACCCCGGATCATAGATCTCGCCTCGCACATCCATCGATCTCAACTTCGATTTTCAAACAGCTTGCACACCAATGATCAGGTGGCTCTAGTCGATTCTGTTGCCGATTCTTCGGCAGCCTTGCAGAATAAACCACATAGGTTCATCCGTCAAGTGATTGGAAGCAAGTTCTTCGGGCTTGGCAGCCCCATCCTCTCTTCCTGATCCGAGCCTGCAGCAGGTCGGAAGGGGATTCTCAAGCTACCTCGCGCCGGGAGTGAGTTCAACCCCCTGCTTCGCGCGATTTTCAAGGCTCTGCAGTGTGCTTGCCATACAGCTTTGAACAGCACGCTCAGGCGGCACGATTTCCCGCCCTCTGACGTAGCTCACTCCAAGCGGAAAATGCTGGCGCTCCGAATCATAGCTCGTATGTTTGCTCAGCTTCACAAGCGAACGGGTGGAATGCTCCGACCCCCCAATGCCGTGGACGCCTCTACCTATGGTCCGCCGTCCGACCCGATACAACCCCTGCGCGAAGCGCTGCGCGGGCGTTACGAGATAGAGCGGCAAATTGGACAAGGCGCCTATGCAACTGTCTTTCTCGCTCGAGACCTGAAACACGACCGAAAGGTCGCGCTCAAGGTTCTCAGTGCGGACCCGACGTCTGAAGCCGGGGAGATTCGCTTTGTCCGCGAAATTCGAACACTGGCCCGCCTCCAGCATCCGAACATCCTCCCGCTCCACGATTCGGGACACGTAGAAGAGCTCCTCTACTACGTAATGCCGTACGTCAGCGGCGATACGCTCCGTAACCGGATCGATCGCGAGCGGATTCTATCGATCGATGCGGCGTGTGCAATCGGCCGAGATATCGCTGACGCCCTTGCTTATGCCCACGCAGAAGGTGTCGTGCACCGGGACATAAAGCCCGAGAACATTTTGCTCTCTGGCAATCATCCTGTGCTCGCGGATTTCGGAATCGCCCGGATCATCGACGTCGCCGGTGTTCGCCAGCTCACCAAGACCGGGATGGGCTCTCCTGGGACTCCCGCCTACATGAGTCCAGAGCAGCTACTGGGCGATCGCCAAATAGACGGCCGCAGCGACATCTACAGTCTGGGATGCGTTCTCTATGAAATGCTGACCGGCACCCCGCCATTCGCTGGGAAGGAAGGGTTTGCCAAGCGATTCACCGAGCCACCGCCCTTGCCATCCTCGACTCGAAAAGAATTGCCGCGCTGGGTGGATGATGTGATTGGTCGAGCGCTTCAGCGCGATCCTGGCGACCGCTACGCCACGGCGGGTGAGTTCGTGAGCGCGCTTCGCATTCCGGTCTCATCCGAAGTGACTGAACCAAAAGCCGATTCCGGGAAGGCAGCCCCAATGAGGCCGGCTCCGGCTGTCAACATTCCGGATTCCGGCGGTGGTCAATGGATCGATCGCCTCCGCGCCCATCCCAGGATTCTGACTGCAATCGCTGTCGGCGTCGTAGCTGTAACGGTTGGGCTGAGCACAGCTGGGGGGAGTCTCGCCGGCTTGAAAACCGTGTTCGGCGCCAGTACACCGATGGATACTTCCCGCTTCGTGATAATTCCACCGGTCGTCACCGGCTCCAACATCCAGATCGCCGCGACGATCGCCGACGGCCTTTACGATGCGTTCAGCCGTTGGCAGGGTTTGCCATTAGTAGCCGACACCAAAGTCGCTCAGGCTATCTCGGAACGCGGAGGTCCGCCTGCCAATGAGAGTGACGCGTTCGCACTCGCCCGCAAGCTTGGGGCGGGCAAGCTCGTCTGGGGCCAGGCTTCGGGGACACCTGATCAGCTCCGGGCACGCATTCACCTTTACGACGTCCCGTCGCAGGAAAGCAGGCGCGACGCCTTTTTCCTCGGTGCGGGGGGCGGCGACGATCTCTACTCCTCCGCGGCAGAACAGTTATTGAGGGTTCCGGACAGGCCTAAGGAAGCCGACGGCGGCGACGGATTGACCAGATCTTTTGCCGCCTGGTCCGCATATGGACAAGGTCACGTTGCTCTGAAAGCATGGGATCTCGTCGCTGCCGAGCGAGCTTTTCGGACGGCGATCAGTGCGGATCAGTCCTATTCTCCTCCCCGAGTCTGGTTGGCGCAGCTCCTCGCCTGGAAGACAGCACACGAACGCGGTGAATGGCAGGAGCTCGCGATGCGTTCCGCAGGAGAGCAGAACAGGCTCTCGGAGCGGGATCGATCGATTCTCAACGGGCTGATGGCGATGAGCGGGCAACAATATCCTGACGCCTGTCGGATTTACGCTGGCCTCACGCGCGCGGATTCATTGGATTTTGCGGGATGGTACGGCTTGGGAGAATGTCAGTACCTCGATCAACAAGTAATTCCCTCGGCTGAGAGTCCATCCAGGTGGCGGTTCCGGAGCAGCTACCACCAGGCGGCCTTGTATTACATGCGCGCGCTTAGGCTCGAGCCGGGCGCCCACGCATTCTTTGCTTTCAAGAGACTTGAAGACCTGTTGCCGACAGCAGCCACTCAGGTGAGGCAAGGCAGAGGTCCGGCGCCGGACCGGATGATATTTGCAGCGTATCCCGGGTTGGTCGGCGACAGCTTGCTGTTCATCCCGTACTCGTTGTCAGTATTCCAGAACCTGTCGCCACGCACGACGAACCCAAGACAACGCGCAGCGCTCGCACGCGATGCGTTGATCCTTCGTGAGTTTGTGAATGATTGGACACGAAGAGCTCCAGAGAGTGCTGACGCATTCGAAGCCCTGGGCCAGGTGCTCGAAGGTGCGGGAGCGCCGCCGGAAATCATTCCTGGCAGACCCACAGCGCTCGGTGCATTGAGGCAGGCGCGAGCCCTGTCACGCACCCCGGAGCAGAGACTGCGGATCGCTGCTCGGGAAGTTTGGGTCGACTTCAAGAACTCGGATTTTGGCGCTGCACGGAAGCTTGCGGATTCGACACTCAACGAATACGGACGCACAGGAACCGCGGATCCGCGTTTCATGATCGGTTTGGCGGCGATCACCGGGAGACTCTCAGAAACCGGGCAGCTAGCACAATCCTCAGGAGAATGGGAGCCTGCAGGCGCCACTCAGCTGCCTGCGGCGATCGGAACGGCTGCTGGTCGGCTTTTCTCTCTGGCTGCGCTCGGCGTGTGCGGATCTGCGTTCGACGCCGCGGAACGTGAC
>Ga0193715_1000260_pt1 | contig 14291 bp, 10 predicted proteins | sample U2m2metaG_FD_143040 | JGI IMG/M metagenome (GOLD analysis project Ga0193715, IMG submission 143040) | Soil microbial communities from a riparian zone of the East river system, Colorado, United States - U2m2 | ecosystem: Environmental > Terrestrial > Soil > Riparian zone | place: USA: East River... | reverse complement strand
TGCCTTGTTTTGATCATCTATCTTCTTTTGATCATCTATCTTCTTTTGATCATCTGCCTTGGTTTGATCATCTGCCTTGGTTTGATCATCTGCCTTGGTTTGATCATCTGCCTTGGTTTGATCATCTGCCTTGTTTTGATCATCTGCCTTGTTTTGATCATCTGCCTTGTTTTGATCATCTGCCTTGTTTTGATCATCTGCCTTGTTTTGATCATCTGCCTTGTTTTGATTATCCGCATTGTTATCCAAGGGATTACATAAAGGATTTCCAAGATTTTCATCAGGGTTATTCTCACATAGAGGGTTCATTGAATCTCCAAGATTGGCATTAGAAGTAAATTGGGGTATTCCAAAATCACCTTCTTTGTCCTTGATAGGTGTTATAGAATACGTATCGAATTTATCAAAAGAGACTTTATTTAGAAGAGGGTTAGCTAGTATATGACTTGCATTATTAATCAATAAATTTGATGAAATAATGAGAAATATTATTGAAAAACCTACAACATATCCCATATTTCTAAATCTATTGATCAGCAAATTACTTACAACTTCGAGTTATCTTGAATTAATAAATATTTTCTGATGTCACGTTCTATTAAAATATACAGTAAGAAAGATATTTGTTTGTTAATTGCAATCTGGATCTTCCCTAATCACACTAATTCAAATTTGGCCGTAAAACGCGATAATTTTTGATAGTATGCTGGTCGTGAGAAATGGGAGCGAAATTTTCATAATAATACAACAACTACCACATATTTTTACAAGACAGCAAAACTCTGTAATTTATTGATGTTAGATATTGGGTATTAAATTATGTAGTAAAAATATTTTCAGTTATTGTTATCTTTTGAAGTATCATATTCTGGAAGAAAACTTCCGGATTCTGGTTTGAATTTTCCTCCGTTTTTTATTTCTCCCAACAGATCAAACGGACTCTTCTTACCAGAATGTAACTCTTTTAAGGAACCTTCATACTTTGCTACCTCCTTTTCAAGTTGTAACAATGCAAATATATCTTTATTTTTAGCTGATGTTCCACTGCTAGTTGAATTGTTTTCCGTCGCTCCGCTTACAAGATTAACTTGCGTTAAAGTAGCAGAAATTGATATCATAACTATCAAAAGTAAAATTTGCACACCTATTACCATATACAACGTATATTCTACATCTAAGTTATTTAATATTTTCCTTTAATAATGTCCTCGTAATTTCAATCTAAGGAATAAGCTCGTAATATGAATTATAGTATCATACCAATATGGTCAAAACTTATTTCTGAATAAAGGAATAGATGATTATGCGGAAAATTATTACGACTAATTCAAATACGCGTAAATGAAAAGTCATGGATTCTTTGATGGTCATAAATAGAATATTTTCTCATCCAAAATGTTAACAATATTTGTGGATTGATGGTATCTTAGTTCGAGCAAATCCAAATACTGGCTTTATCCATGGATATGAAATTATGAGATATTTTTCGATCCATAATCCATTCTAAATTTACAGATTATCCCTCAGATTGAAATTTAGTGAAAAAATTCCAACATACTCAAATAAGTTGGTAAAGTACATTCATTCCCAGTCTTGAATAAATATGCCAAATTCTGGATTAAGAAACTCAAACTTGGTCAACATCCAGAGGGAGGGTACTTTGCCAATACGTACAGATCTGATAAGATTATTGATTTGTTTGAATATGATGGGAGAAGATCTGCGTGCACTGCCATCTATTATTTGTTAACAGGAAACCAATTTTCATCATTTCATACCGTGAAGTCAGATGAGATTTGGCATTTCTATTCTGGTAGTAGTTTGACACTGCACATAATAGATTCAAAAGGAAAATTAAACAGGGTCATCCTAGGACCAAATTTTAATGAAGGAGAAAGGTTTCAGGTGGTCGTAAATTCAGGTTGTTGGTTTGCAGCTTCTGTAAATGAGAAGAATTGTTACTCATTGATGGGTTGCACGGTCTCTCCAGGGTTTGATTATAAAGATTGGAAAATAGGTAATAGAAAAAGACTTACAGAAATGTATCCCGAACATAAAAAAATTATAGAAAAATTTACGAGATCTGTCTGATCTTAACTTATCAATATTATATTGTCGTGAGTATGTAAACTAAAATCTTTTCCGATACTATGAATTTGGCTATGTCCTGATCTTCTCATTAGCATAAAAAATTTTTTGTTCTTTACTAGTAACCAAAATCAATATTGTTACTGCAATAGATATGCTATTTAGTAGGAGCAACGGTTGAATTTGATAATGCAAATACTTGAATACGCTTATTTCCGGTGTCTGCTACATATACGTAACCATCTGGATCTACATCAAGCCCTTCTGATTTCGAAAATTGTCCATCTCCAATTCCATCGGATCCCCAACTTGCAATGAAAGTACAATTACTTGAGAATTTTTGTATTCTACCGGTATCATCAATTACATACACATTGTCTGAAGAATCAACAGCCACTCCAGCAGGACTCTCAAATTCACCATCTTTATCACCTCTAGAACCCCATTCCAAAGTGAAGTTTCCATCTTTTGTAAATTTTTGAATTCTATCGTTTTTTAAATCAGCAACATACAGATTATTTTTAGAATCAAGATCTATATTTTCCATCCAACCAAATTGACCTTGACCACTACCCTCTGAGCCCCATTTCCTTATAAATTGTCCATCTTTGGTAAATTTTTGAATATCAGTAAGTTGGGCATCTGCGACATATACATCATTATTAGAATCAACTGCCATTCCATGAGGGTGCAAGAATTCTCCAGCTCCTCCAGTTCCTTCAATGCCCCATTCAATAATAAAAGTACCGTTGTTATCAAATTTTTGGATACGTTTGTTATTCATATCAGAAACATATACATACCCTTGCGAATCAATAGCCATACTATGCGGAGTATCAAATTGTCCTGGACCTGTACCCTCCTGACCCCACTCTAAAATAAATGTCCCATTTTTTGTAAATTTCTTTATATTATGATTTTCATAATCTGGTACAAATACAAAATCTTTGGTGGCAAGTACGTCATGGATTTCACTAATTTTATGTATATCGTTATTCCTTTCCCAATTTTGAACCAGCACGTAATTTTGATAACCAAAAGCAATAGAGTTATTTGAAGTTAAACTGAGTAAAAGTATCAGTAGCACTGATGAGAAAATTGTAAATATTAATTTCAACTTGTTATTTGCTAAATTTAACATTTTGCCTCATTAAGTCGTTTAGAGTATGTATTTATAAATACATCAATCTTAAAATTATTTGAATTTTTAATAAATTTTTGATGACTTTCAATCTTGGATAATCATAATTGAAATATTATAACTTGAAAGTAGGTTATCCGAATTTTGGATATCTAAATTATTACTCGAAGACTTGATTGCAAATATTAATTTATTCTACTGATCAATTCATTTGGTTACCGATGACAGAAAATCGTAAGCATTCTTTTTATTTTGATTCTTCTCATTCTGAGTATTTTCATCTCCATTGTCACTATTGAGAACAGGTTTGTCATCGGTAGTAGTTGGATTGAGAACAGGTTTGTCATCGGTAGTAGTTGGATTGAGAACAGGTTTGTCATCGGTAGTAGTTGGATTGAGAACAGGTTTGTCATCGGTAGTAGTTGGATTGAGAACAGCTTTGTCATGCCCTTCAGTACTACAACCAAGACTAGAAAGCATGTTTGGGCATTCTTGGAATTTATTTTGAGACTCTAATTTATTATTCAAGTCTTTATTATTCACGTTTACTACTTTAGCTTCATAATTACTAATTGGTGGTTCTAATAGATTTTGTGGTTTATCCATTTTAAAAGATATCGTTTTTATAACCTTGGGATAGTCCTGAGATGAAACATCCAAGACAACATCATAACTATTCCCACCACTTGTAGCAGGAGTATCCCATGAATAAGATAATACTCCACTATCATCAGTTTTTTCTGAAAACTTCTGTCCAATTTTTGCCATAACATTTGCACCAGATACTATTTCTTTAGTATTGGCGTCCATAACTTTTGCGTCAATAGTTTGTTTGTCACCAGGAGCAACAAGATCTTTTAATAGACTAGCTTCAACCAACAATTGTTGTTTTTGAACTTGGAAACTACCTGTTATTGAAGCCGGTTCATAACCATTAACAGATGCTGAAACCAGTACATCATATTTACCAGATGGAGTATCCGACGTAATATTCCAGGAATGAGAATATGCACCAGATGTGTCTGAAGTCCCATTGTATTCATTGTTTTTTCCAATTTTTGCCATAACATTTGCACCAGATACTATTTCTTTAGTATTGGCATCCATAACTTTTGCGTCAATAGTTTGGTTGTCACCAGGAACAACAAGATCTTTTAATAGACTAGCTTCAACCAACAATTGTTTTTGAACTTGGAAACTACCTGTTATTGAAACCGGTTCATAACCATTAGCAGATGCCGAAACCAGTACATCATATTTACCAGATGGAGTATCAGGATTTAAACTCCAAAAAGAAGAATACTCACCAGATGCATCTGATGTTCCATTATATTTGTCCAACATGAGAGAACCATGCATGACTTTAATGACTACATTGGCTCCTGCAAGCCCCTGTAAGGTCTTTGAATCTGAAATTTTTACCGTGAAGTTTTGAGATTCTCCTGTAAATATCTGATCTTTGGATAATTCCAGGTGAGTAGAAAGTTTTGTAGGAGCTATTGTTGTTTCATTACTAGCTATGCCAGTAGAATTTGCTGATGGATTTGTAGATAGGGGTTTTAGTTGTGGGAGGATTCCATGAGGATCATGATATACTAGGTCTGAGGTTGGTATCGCATCTTTTGTGGTTACTCCTGTTACGTTAATACTCTGCCATTTTGTAGTTACTTTGGAATTTTCTATACATTCAAGTTTTGATGTTAGATCATTTATTCCATTTTCAATTGTGTGATACGAGGGAGAGTACGTGAATGTCCAAGATGAATAATCATCGTTTCCGTATGGACCTGCCGCTTTAGCTTTCTGGAAGGGTTTTTGATTATTCCAATCTACGGATACACTACAATTTGATTTCTCATTATCGGTCGAAGTACCAAAAATTGTAAGATTCCCATCAGGAATTTCCTTTCCGCTGACTGGTGACAATATTTTTATCCCCATTGAGGGAGGAACAGATTTTTCTGAATTATTTGATTTATTAGTATCATTTGCCTTCGAGTCTTTTTGTGATTTAACTTCAGTTATTGATTGCGGGGTAGATTCATCAGATTTATCTAAATTATTTGATTTATTTATATCATTTGCCTTCGAGTCTTTTTGTGATTTAACTTCAGTTATTGATTGCGGGGTAGATTCATCATATTGTGGCAAAATCTTACCTTTAATGGGAATGAAACCGATGTTTTTGAATTCATTCAAATAATTTACCTTTGATACTTCGTATCCGTATGCGTTAAGATTGAGAATAGAGAATAGGATAAAATTTGATATTAGGAATATTATTATTAAATAATAGTTCACAAAATGTTATTCAATTTAATTATTATAAGTATTGTCAGCATATCCTCTCTTAGAAATAACAGTATTATTTTACTTTAATTAAGTACTTTTTTTTTTACTTGTAAAATAACACAGTGGATCAATTGTATAATCTTATGAAACACTCTCACAAATTAGATTACATTTTACTCCATTAAGAAATCCTTTACTATTTTATTAAACAATTTAGGATTTTCAACATGAGGCCTATGTCCACAGTTTTCAATTATAATAATCCTTGAGTTTCCATGTTCCATAAAAGGACGTATATATTTTAATGGGATCATTTTATCTTCTTTCCCCCAAATAAGTAACATATTTGTATTAATTTTTGCAAGTTTATTATTGTATCGTGGAGCATTTGCACTACCCTTCAGCGCAGAAATAAACGCATCCTTCGCACCCGGCATTGATAATCTTTTGTACATAATATTTGCATAAGAACGATCGACCAGAGAATTATCAATTGAGGTTAATATTCTGTTTATGTCATTCGAAGATTTAGCGTCCACTATTTTGATGTACCTTTTTAACGAAGGAGTACCTTTGAAGGATTTTGGCAGGCAGCCAGCCGGACTAATGAGAATGAGTTTATCAACTATTGTCCTATTTCTCATCGTAAACTCTATAGCGATATGACCCCCCAGGGAAGAGCCAATTAAGAAAAGATGCTTTATCTTTAATATTTTAATGAATTTTTCTAGAAAATTCACGTAAAAATTAATCGTATAACTAACCTTAGGTTTATCACTCAATCCAAAGCCCGGAAGGTCAAAAGCGATTATCCTAAATTTTTTGGATAAAAATTCAATATTATTAGTCCAGCTTTCAATCGAACCTCCTAAACCATGAATAAGAAAAAGTGGAAATCCCTTTTGGTTTTTATCGGTGTATCTTATAAGAACGTTATCAATTGTTATAAACTTAAAATCAGACATTGAGAATCAAATTCGTTACTGGTTTTATAGTTTAATATGAATATCCTGATTTCTAATTAATAGATTCCAAAATGCGATAGCGAACAATTGAATAGTAAATTTAAGATACTATCCAATTGAAGCAAACACGTGCGTGTGATCAGGTGGTCTTTCCTCTAATTTTTGTACTTTATTATCTAGTTGATTTTTAGTACCCTCACCAAGACTTTTCATTTTAAGTCCGAATACTGAATTACCGTTTTTAGTATCCTCACCAAGACTTTTCATTTTAAGTCCGAATACTGAATTACCGTCGTCATAATGATTAGGAATTGAACTATCAGAATCCGGATTGTTGTCATTCACACTTATTTTTTCATCTCCCTGCAGGTTTGGTTCAAATGTAAAATACTTGTTGGTATTAGTACTGGGTTGTTCATTTGTGCTTTCGTTAACTTTGGCTTTACTCGAATCGTGGGCAGTTGTTTCTTCTGATTGTTGCTGCTGCTCTGAGCTTAAAGTCTTCGTATCAGGATTATCTATTTTCACAGGATTAGCACTGTCCTGAGATTTACTGGTATCAGTACTAGTTACTTCTTTTTTGTCAGCATCTTCCGATGAAGCAGGATTTGCTACTTTTTCACTAGATTCTGAATATAGTGGAAGAATCTTATATGTTCCGGTGCTTTTGGTATTCTTTACAGGTAATACATTGGAAGTTTCATTATTGGTATTTGTATCTTCACTGGATTGTTGAGCGCTAGAGTCTGTACTGCTGTTTTTGGTATTCTTTACAGGTAATACATTGGTAGCTTCATTATTTGTATTTGTATCTTCACTGGATTGTTGAACGCTATTTTTTGTGATTTCACTCCCGCCTTTAGTTCCCGTAACATTAATAGAATAGAACTGTGATGATGCATTTTGACCTTGGTCAAAGCATGTTATTTTTGATGTAAGTTCATTCGAACCTTCAACTATATTGTGATAACTACCAGTATATGTATAACTCCATTTTGAATAATCTGCATTTCCTTTAGGACCATTGGGGGTAACATTTTGCATTGGTTTCAGGTCATTCCAATCACTATAAACCTGACAATTCTTGCTGTCATCATCTGAAGATGTACCGTAAATAGTCAAATCGCCAGAAGGCACACTAGCTGAATCAGCAGGAGTGTTTATATTTATAGATAATCCTGTCTCCGGAGGGATTTGTGCCAGGACTGGATTCCATACTATACTTGATATTAAAAATGTCCCAAGTAGTAAAAGAATTTTAAAATTGACATTAATTTTCATGTTGCAGTAATTTAAGAAAGATAATTAATATGAATTTTTTAAAATTATTCAATACGCTAATTTAATAAGAAAGTTACTTAGAATGGCACTTATGCATTTAATAATAAAATTTCTAGTTTTAGATGCACAGCTATATTGTAACATAAGAACTTGAGAAAATATAGTTAACTAGTCTTTAACTCAATTTAGAGTCGTGAGTCTGAAGAAAATTTGAATTATTTCAACTTGTATTACTAAGCTTGTCTTTACACATTATCGATATGAGATTCATTTGGCTTTATCTTGTTCCATTTATAGCATGACTATGATAATTTGTTTCCTTTCAGTTGAGAAAATTTGGACGAAAAGCAGCTTTTTACAATTAGGCAATAAATTTACCATCTCTTATTTGTATGTTATAATTTAATCTAAATCTCATCGGTTATTTAATCAAGTGTAGTTTATCTCTATAGTAAACGTTAATAAATAATTTAAATCAGTAATTTCCTGTAATCTCGACTTGCATATTTCATCTCTACAGTACAATTGTTTAATTTCCATCACAATTCTGATTGGCTTTATATCATTATTGCTAATTGGGCAAAGTATCAACGTATTTGGTCAAATTGGTAAAAATTCTCAAGTGCCCCAACTAAATGATACGGCTTTGCAGGTTCAGGTATCTGCTCCTCCTGGATTAAAGTTTCCAACTGGAATGGGTTTTCTCGGACCTGATGACATCTTGGTTATTGAAAAAAATACAGGAAAAGTAAAGGAAGTTAAAAATGGTACTGTTAGTGGAACTGTTTTGGATGTCAACGTTGCAAATGTAAGTGAAAGAGGATTGTTGGGCATTGCAATTTCAGATAAGCCGAAATATGTATTTTTGTTCTACACTGAAACTGAGAATGTTGACGGAGGTAAAGTTTTGGGAAATCGCCTCTATAGATATGAATATGATAACGGCAGGTTGATAAATCCAAAATTACTCTTGGATCTTCCTACAATACCTGGACCTTCTCATAATGGAGGAGTGTTAAAGATAGGACCTGATAAAAAAAGTGTGTACCTCGTTATTGGTAACTTAAATTATGTGCAAAATCAATCCTATATTACTAAAGCTCAGAATAATAAAAATGGTCCTCCTCCAGATGGTAGAGGTGGCGTACTTAGAATTACTTTTGATGGCGGAGTTGTTGGTAATAAGGGATTACTTGGAGACGAGGATCCATTGAACAAGTATTATGCGTACGGTATACGAAACAGTTTTGGCATAGGATTTGATCCACTGACAGGTAATCTCTGGGAAACAGAAAATGGTCGCAGCACCGATGATGAAATTAATATTGCGTTACCAGGATTTAATGGTGGATGGAAGGAGGTAATCGGTTTCTCTAAAGACACGCCGGGGTTTAATAAGGAAAACTTGGAAGATTTTGGAGGAAAGGGTACATACAGGGATCCAGAATTTGTATGGAGAGATACTGTAGCCCCTACTTCAGTTCTATTTTTACATACAGACAATCTTGGACCAAAATATAAAGACACGCTATTAGTAGGCAGTGTAAAAAATGGCACTATTTTTAATTTTCCGTTGGACAAGACAAGGACACACCTAGTACTCTCTGGTCCGTTGTCAGATAAGCAAGCCGATACCAATACCAATAATGAAACAAACAGCGTAATTTTCGGCAGAAATTTTGGAGTAATCACCGATCTTCAAGTGGGTCCTGATGGCAACTTGTATGTTCTGTCTAACTATAAACGTGATGGTACAATATTCAAGATAAGTACAAAGAATAATATTAATTAAAACGAGAATTCATTTTTGAATTTGCCCGATAAAGTTGTTTTATATTTTAACGAATATAAGCAGGTTCTCTATACCTTTCAAAACAATATAAAATACCGTCTCTGGAACCAACAAATAACATTCCGTCTGACAAACATGGAGAAGAATCAATGCTTCCCATTGTAGGAAACTTCCACTCCTGCTTTCCCGTGTAGAAATTTATGCCATAGATAAATGAATCTAAACTTCCAAAAAACAGTAACCTATCATATTCGCTAGCTGAAGGGGATGACCAAATTTTTCCAGCCGTTTCAAATTGCCATGTTTTAGAACCAGCTAGGTTGAAACAATAAAGTCGACAATCTGAAGTACCAAATATGATTCTATCTCTTACCAAGAGTGGGGATGATAAAACTGGCTTTAAGACAGTTTTGTTCCATTTTATAGTACCGTCAATACTGCTTAAGCAATATATTCCACCCTCATGTGTACCAATAAAAATTAAATCATCTGATAGACATGGTGACGATGAACGTACTTTACCATTCAACTTTGATTTCCATCTTAGAGAACCGTCTGAATCGACCGAGTAAATGAAACCATCATCTGATCCAAAGTATAATACATTATCAAAGCATGATGGAGAAGACCAAATTTGACCGCTGGTTTCATATTTCCAATTTATATCTCCGTTTTGGCCGAGAGAGTACAAACAATGATCCATTGATCCCAAAACTAAATTTTTTCCTATAGGACATGGTGATGAAAAAATATCTGAGGTAGTTTGAAGCTTCCAGATAATACTGCCATCATTTTTATCAAGTGAAAAAATTGAGTTATTTTCAGAATTGTCATTATTTATCCAAGAATCAAACGTAGCACATATTACCATCTCATCCAAAATTAACGGAGATGAAACAATAGGACTGCCAATATTGTAATGCCATTTTATCTCTCGTTTTGGTATATCCAAACAGAATATACGTCCAGTTAATGTAGCAACGTACAGAAAACCTCCTTCAAAAACCGGAGAAGATATCACCGGACCTAGCTCTACGGTCCAGTAAAGTAACGGTTTAATTAAGGGTTTTGTTTTTGTTGAACCCGTTCTCTTTATATTTCCTCTAAACATAGTCCAAGATTCGTTATATTCACTTGACATACACTAACCTCTCCCTCTCAAATAATAAGAAATTGTCCACAATCTTCAAAATTGGAAATTTATACTAATTCATAAATTTATACTTTGCAGCAGTTCCCCAAAGGAATATCATAACCATGTGGGCATGACCTCGGGTGCTTTAATAAGGTACATAACGCGTCAGTAAATATCTCTTTCATGTGATGTTCTATGCCGCATACCATCTCTTCATCAACTTCAATTTTTAAGGCCTCTTTCATCATTACTTCTAAAAGTCTTGTATTCCTTATCATTTGTTCCCCTATTTTTTCACCTTCAGTTGTTAATTTCATTACAGCGTTACCTTTCACGTATTTAACAAGATTTGCATCATTTAGTTTGTGAAGCATTTGAACAACTGAGGGTTGTCTCACATTTAGAATTTTAGCAATAGAACTAACTTTTACTTTTTCCTTTCGTTCACGTATGTGCCAAATAGCCTTAAGATACATTTCAACATGTTCAGATTCAGCCGTTCCTAGGTAAAGTTCTTCATCAGATCTCATTGCTAATGCCCCCAAGCCTTAGATATAATTTTAATCTCAATATAATTATTAATTTTCCGTTCGACAGATTTCATTATTTATGTCGCTTCCTTACCAAATTTTGAATACTGGCAATTTCGTTCCCAAATTTAGATATTAACCAGATCAATGTTTTTCCCCATCCTTCAGATGTGCCATAGATTTTCTGGATGATTCAGCCAACTTCTTTCTGCGTGGTTGTACTATTAATATATAAAGAGCCCCTACAGAATATATTGATAATAATATTATTTGGGCAACTGTTGTTTCAAGTGTGGGATGAATACCAGTCATTGTTGCCAAATTTATCTCTAAACGTGGGATGATTCCAAATAGGTGTGTTGTTGAGATATAACCTATTTCTTGGAACTCTCTGACTGCGTTACCTATGAATGCTATAGACATGTAAGCTCCAATTCCCATTGTTAGACCAAATAATACACGGAGTGGCAACTTCTTGCCCAATTTTCTAATCACAAATACAATACTAATTATTACAGTCAATCCTATGACTAGCCCTAGGAGTACAAAACTTTCCATATTTTCTGCAAATGAAAACATAGCCTGGTAAAACAAAACAGTTTCAAATCCCTCTCTATAAACTGTAAAAAATGACAGCATTGCAAAGACCATTACGCTTCCGGTCGTTGTTGCCTGCCATACTTTTGCCTTTACAAATTCAATCCATTTTTTTGTCTCAACCTTATTTAATATCCAGAAACTTATCCAGAATAATACTACAACAGCAGATATTCCCGCAATTGCTTCAATCAGTTCTTTACTTGCGCCCGTTATATCTATAACAAACCGGGCAACAAACCATGTAATAATTGATGCAATAATAGCTATCAAAATTCCTAGGTAAACATGTTTCTTATATTGACCGTTACGTGATGCTTCCAGATAAGTAAGGATGGCACCAATTATAAGTGCAGATTCAAGTCCTTCTCTGAATATAATTGAAAATGAAGTCGAAAATGCTAGCGTAGGAGCTATTACACCGGTGCCGGTAACTAATCTTTCAGATTCATCTAATCCACTTCTAATTTCTACGACCTTTGCTTCTATTTTTGCATATTGTTGATGTTGCTGTATCATATTGCGGAGCTCTGCAAATTTTATTTCCATATCAAGAGTAAAGTCCGGATTTATGGGTCTAAGCGGAATTTCTATTCCTTCATAACTGTCCAGGTAAGCTGATCTGGATGTGGCAAATGCCTTATCAGATTTTCCGTCCTTATACTGTTGAAGAAGATCAACTAACTTGATTCTTATATTATCTATGTCGGTTCTTACAACCATCTTTTCTGGGTCTGTGCTCTCGCCAAAGCCTTTTTTAATTCCAGAATATGTACCAAAGCCTTTACTCAATTCTTTAATATCACTTAAATTGTTAAGTTGAGTATTCCCTATTATAGGAACTGAAGACTGTGAGTTTTCATTTACAATAAGGTTTTCATAATTTACATTCAAGAGGTTCGCAGCCTTTGAAAGATTGTTAGTGATACTGGTTAAAAGAACAATTGTTTCTGATTGCTGTTTGTTTTTTATTAATTCCCGAAGTTCTTCTCTCATCATTAATTCTAAACTATTCTTAAGATTCGGATCAACTTTTTCAAGTGGTGGTTCGAGATATTCGAAATTGTCCAAATATGCAGCAGTTGCGTACTTCTCGGCAGAAGAATAATCAGAATTGCTCCTTATCGCACCACTGATTTTTGACAATAAATTTTTTATATTTCCAAAATAAATAGTTAAAGAATCATTGGATTGAAAATTTGATTCATTTTCATTTAATTTCGTTTGGATAGCTGTTATCAACTTTAAGATGCTTTGCGGATCAGATTTTTGAGATAAGGAATCCTTCAGGTCCCCAAAAAAGGACTCAATTTCTAGATTTTTGGAATCACCAAAGGAATTAGAAATATTTTTGTATAATTTATGTGAGATATCTACCATCCCTATTGCATTTTCATAATCAATTTTATTATTGGGATCCTTAGTATTACCAAAATTAGATGTGTGATAGAATTTAGAACTATCATTTAACAGTACCATAATAGTTGATGCTATGATTGAATTGTGATCCAAATTATTTGGTGATAAAATATTTGAGGTAGTAGTATTCAATAAATCCACAATTTGAACTATCTTACTTTCCGTTTCCGATGATGGAGAAGATTTTACCATTATTGGTAAGTCAATTAATAATGACTCTAATCTTTCAGATGAATTCTTATCAATTTCTCTTAGTTTGTCTTTAAATGAAGGAAAAATAATTGAGTGTGAGATATATGCATGTTCAAAAGCACTTGTACTTTCTCCTTTCGAAAGACTTGCCTGAACCAAATTCATTTGTTCTAAGATTCTTTGTAGGTTAACTGTCACTAAAATTAGGTCGTTAGAACTAATTCCAATATTCTGCGCGCCGTATGTGGAATTAAACAAGAGACTGGGAGTAAAGAAAACAATCCACATGTATAATGGAATTTTTTTCTTATTTACTATCCCATAGAAAATTTTCATTCATTTTTTCTACCTCATATCAGGCTTTGAAGGAATAACTTTTTTCAGGGACATAAAACAATTAGGCTTACCTAAGTCTATTAATGCAATATAAATCTTGATAATCTCAAATCAACTGTTAAATGATTGCCATGTCGAATATCTAGTCAAATATTATACGATTGCATATTTGTCTTTGAAGTACAGAGTAAGCTATTATCTTAGCAAGGAGAGCAGCATGAAGAGAAATTGGTTCATATTTGTCGAGTTTTTTTCAAGTCATTTATTTTTTCAAGTATGAGATTTCTTAATCTATGGATTAGAGTTTTAATCTTGTGAACTCCAGGGATAGCAAAATGTCTGGCTACTATAATGGGACATTTGAGTTCATACAACATATTTAGAAAATGAGGATCACTAAATAAGCTAAATTTTGAAATGCTTGCACCAGTTATAACAACATCTGGTTGAAAATTACTCAGTGAAGACAAAATTGTATCTGCGGCTTCGTTACTAAATCGCATATCACTCTCTGAAAGAGTAA
>Ga0193715_1000257_pt1 | contig 14372 bp, 14 predicted proteins | sample U2m2metaG_FD_143040 | JGI IMG/M metagenome (GOLD analysis project Ga0193715, IMG submission 143040) | Soil microbial communities from a riparian zone of the East river system, Colorado, United States - U2m2 | ecosystem: Environmental > Terrestrial > Soil > Riparian zone | place: USA: East River... | reverse complement strand
CAATTTTCTGGCCGGGCCCGACACTGAACGCGATCTGATTGAGATGGTGGTTTATGCCGGATTGCCACCGGCCATTCCGACGTGGCAGGACGAACGCGACAAGAAAAACAAGTTCGTCCATTGGCTCCGCTCCAATGGATTTTTGGTCGTGACCAAAGATGGGGCGCCGGCCGAAGAAGGTCATTACAAAGCGAACGTGGACGTGATGATGGCGATTGACGCACTCGAGCTTTCCATGGAGATGCGGCCCGATGTTGTGATTCTCGTGACTGGCGACGCCGATTTCGCCTATCTCGCAATCAAGCTGCGCCGACACGGAATCCGCGTAGAAGTCGCATCAGTCGCCGCAAATCTCGGGAACATGCTGCGATCTGCCGCCAACAACGTGATCGATCTGGCCCCGTTGTTTCGGACGTTCGAGATCGCTAAGGTTCAGGACGCCCCGGCACAGCCTCAGCATGGAACGCAGTCCGCCTCAGGTGGACGTGGACGCCGGCCTCGGTTTCGCTCAGTGTGACGTTCGCAAGCTTCGAGTCTGGTTCCGATTTTCGTTGAAACTACGACGTGACGAGACGGCGCGACTGGGTAACTCTTAGTGTTTATGGGAAACAGCAAAGGCAGAGACAACGCCAAGAGACGCGCAAGACGACGAAAGAAGACTGAGCGCCTCGCGCTCGCGAAGAAGAAGCAGAACACGCGCCAGACGGCGAAATAACGCTCGTGCGAATTAGTTTTGCCTGACTGTTGGATGGCGTTTACCGCTGCCGGGTGAACGTCATAGTCCAATTGGTTTCCCAGCTCTTCCCGCCGTCGGCGGAAAATGCCTGTTCCCAATGGCACGCGTCTGGACCGTTCACGGTCCAAATGAACCGGCTAAAAATATGCCGGCCTTCGAACAGTTCCTGCGAGAAAAACTCGCCTCGGCCACCATCAAACTTCCCCACCATTGGAACGTCGAGTCTCCCGGGATTGCTATCGGTCGCCCAATAGATGCTCCACTCACCGCTGACCGGATTGTAGAGACGCACGGTCACCGCTTGAACACGGCCTGACCCACGATTCATCGTGAGCTCGTCCATGTTGCCAAGACCGCCGAGAATGTGACGAACCTTACCGGTGCCTTCGAATTCTTCCCATTCCGTGCACCCTTTAAGCCGCTCCTTCAGTCGCCGGTGCTGGATGTTCCAACTGCCAATGAGGAAATCGAAATCTGTCCGCCCATCGTGGTGAGACTCGTTAGTCATCGATTGCTTCTTCTGTTTAAACTGATTCAGTAGCTCTTCGACGTTGTGAATCAAGCGTACAAGAACTGCCAGAGTTGCGGGATGCCGTTGAAACGGGATGAAAACGGCGGTGGCACTAACGCTGACGGGACGCGCAACACGATGTACTGCAGTCATTGTTATCAGAACGGACAATTTGTGCTGCCGGATATTTCCGTGACTGAAATGCAGGCACGGGTGCGCGAAAAGATTGTCGAGTTCGGAATGCCCGGCTTTGTCGCCGGAATTTTTGTGCGCAAAATTCCGAGACTGGCACGTTGGCAAAAAGCGTAACCCGGCGCTTGAGAAAAGTGCGCGACCAACGAAATGCGGCTGCAGTTTTTGCGCGTCGAGCATCGCATGGCAACTTTGGTACAATTGATTCATGCATCGTAAGCGGCAACGGCAGAGATTAGCTGAACCCGAATTCCATCATAACGTTTACGTCGTTCTACTTTCCAAAGCCGCGTTGAAGGATCTGTCGATCTTGCGGCGCAACCCCGATCGCGATCCATCCAAACCGCCAGTCTACGTTGGAATGACAGGATTGCCGGTCGATCATCGATTTGAAAATCATAAAAACGGGTACAAATCGGCCCGGCTGGTCAGGAAATATGGTGTTCGATTGGTGCCGGAGCTGTTCGAGCATCTGAACCCGATGCCGTACGAACACGCTGTTCAGATGGAAAAAGATCTGGCCGACGACTTGCGCGCTCAAGGCTACGCCGTTTGCGGCGGAACTTGAGTAAACTGCGGGTTGCGCGCAGGCGGGCTACAGCTACAGAGCAGCCGACACGTCTGCTGCTACATCTTCCACAGTGGCTACTGATCGAGCCGCAGCCAACGGCAGCGGCTACAGTTCGCGGACAAGCTCAGGTAATTCCTTCAAGCTGCCGAGAACGTAGTCCGCTTTTTTCTCGTATTCGCGCGGATCGACAAAGCGTCTGTCGGGGATCGCGGCGACGCGCATGTGCGCCGCTTTAGCTGCAGCGACGCCAGGAAGCGCGTCCTCGACCACAAGGCATGAGTCAGCAGGGATTCCGAGGTGCTCTGCCGCGCACAGGTAGATGTCGGGAGCGGGTTTGCCGTGTTCAACTTCTTCGCCGGTAACAATGACCTCGAAAAATCCGGTTAGTTGATGTCGATCCAAGAAGGGGCGCGCGGAGGCACTGACGGAACTCGTGGCGAGGGCGAGATGCAATTTCATCTGGCGCAATTTTCCCAACACTTCTTTGACGTTAGGAAACAGATCGACCCGATTGGCAAAATACTCAGTCGCGATCTCGCCGCGACGCCGCATCATTTCCTCGGTGGGCACTGCCAGGCCAAATACTTTCTTGTAAAATTCGACCGCCAGCCGGTAGCTCACTCCAATCACGTTCTGATGGTGTTCGCCGCGATATGTCACGCCGTGCTCAGCCAGTAATTTCGCGTCGATCTCGCTCCACCACGGCTCCGAGTCGGCGAGCACCCCGTCGAGATCGAAAATTATGGCGGATAGCATAGAGCAAGGGAGCAAAAGGGGCCGACAACTGTAGCGGCAGCCGTGCCGGCTGCAATTTCCGCGCACGGACACGCGTGCCATCACAGCAGAAGGCCGCAGTCGGCGCCAGCGGCTACAGAATTGCGTCGGTGGGATTCGCAGAAGAGAGTGGCGGCTTATGCAGTTGGTTCGAAATGCAATCGTGATCGGTTTCGCGATTTTTTTGGGGATCACCCAGGCGCGCGCGGGAGAGTTCGAGTCGATTTTGCGCTGGCGGAACATTGGACCTTATCGAGGGGGGCGGACTCGCGCGATCGCCGGGGTCCCATCGCAGCCGAATGTTTTCTACATGGCTCCGGTGAATGGCGGCGTTTTCAAATCGATAGATTATGGCCAGACGTGGACGCCGATTTTCGACGATCAGCCAACCGCATCAGTCGGCGCAATCGCGGTTTCGATTTCCAATCCGAACGTTGTCTATGTCGGTAGCGGCGAAGGATTGCATCGGCCGGATCTTTCAGTCGGCGACGGCGTTTATAAATCGACTGACGCCGGAACAACGTGGAACCATCTGGGATTGTCCGATGGTCAACAGATCCCGCAGTTGGCTGTCGATCCAAAAAATCCGGACAGAGTTTTTGTTGCCGTAGCCGGTCATCCATACGGGCCTAACGAAGAACGCGGCGTTTATCGATCGCTCGACGGAGGCAAAACGTTTGAAAAGGTGCTTTATCGCAATGAGAACGTCGGCGCAAGCGATGTGGTGATCGATCCGGGTAATTCGCAGGTTGTTTACGCTGCGCTCTGGGAATCGCGCGAAGGACCGTGGGAAAACGGAGCGTTCGACGGAGACGGCGGCGGTATTTTTAAATCCACTGACGGTGGCAAGACGTGGCGACAACTAACCAAAGGCCTGCCGGGCAACATGGTCCAGGCGAATATCGCGATTGCGCCGAGCGCTCCGAAAACATTGTTCGCTGCGGTCCGGACAAAAACGATCTCGAAACTTTATCGCTCAGACGATGGAGGCGAAACCTGGAGCGGCACGACCGACGATCCGCGGCCCGGACTTGGAATCGGCGGCGGCGATTTGCCGGTGGTGCGCTTCGATCCAAAAAATCCGCAGATCGTGTACTCGGCGAGCATCGTCTGTTGGAAATCGAAGGACCGCGGCAAAACGTGGGAGGGCTGGCGCGGCGCCCCCGGTGGCGACGATTATCAAAACGTTTGGATCAATCCGAATAATCCCGACGTCATTCTTCTCGCTTCGGACCAGGGCGCGATCGTCACTGTGAACGGCGGCAAGAGCTGGAGTTCCTGGTATAACCAGCCGACCGCGCAGTTGTATCACGTCAGCGCGGACGACACGTTTCCGTATCGGCTTTACAGCGGTCAACAGGAAAGCGGCTCGGTCGGAATCAAAAGCCGCGGCGATCAGGGCGAGATCACGTTCCGCGACTGGCAGCCAGTCGCGGCAGAGGAATACGGTTACGTCGTTGCCGATCCGCTTGACCCAGACATTATCATTGGCGGTAAACTGACGCGATTCGATCGCCGCACTGGCCAGGCGCAAAACATACTGCCTGTGCCGGTGCAAACAGAAGGCTTCCGGATGTTACGGACCGAGCCGGTTGTCTTTTCGCCGCTCGATCCGCACTTGCTCTACTTCGCGGGGAACACGCTTTGGCAAACTCGCGATGGCGGCAATCACTGGGAAAAGATCAGTCCTGATTTGTCGCGGCCGGATTACGTGTTGCCGGCGAGCATTGGAAAATACAAGGAGGACGCAACGAAGCAGGCTCATCAACGCGGAGTGATCTACACCGTCGCGCCGTCACCGCTCGACGCGAACCGGATCTGGTGCGGGACCGATGACGGTTTAATTCATCTGACAACCGATGGCGGAAAAAACTGGACCAATGTGACGCCGCCATCTATTTCGGCGTGGCAGAAAATTTCACTGATCGAAGCCGGACATTTCGATTCGAACACCGCTTATGCCGCGGTCAACACGATACGAATCGACGATCTGCGGCCGCACATTCTTGCTACTCACGACCGCGGCAAAACATGGACGGAGATCGCGAACGGCATACCAGCCGGTCAAGTCGTCAACGTGATTCGCGAAGATCCGGAACGGAAAGGTCTCCTGTTCGCCGGAACGGAAAAAGGCGTTTACGTCTCGTTCGATGACGGCGCGAACTGGGAATCGTTGCGATTGAATCTACCGGCCAGTTCTGTGCGCGATCTTATTATTAAGAACGACGATCTGATCGTGGCGACGCATGGCCGGGGGTTTTGGATTCTCGACAACATCACGCCGCTGCGACAGTTGAATCCTGTAGCCGGGGGCGTCGACCCCGGTAAACGCGCCGCGTCGAGCACAGCCGCGGTCAGCGCCACCCGCGGCTACAACGAGGATCTGCTATTTAGACCGCAGACTGCGTTGCGCGTTCGCGCGAATCTGAACACCGACACGCCGTTGCCGCCAGACGAACCGGCCGGCGAAAATCCTCCGGACGGCGCGATGATCGATTATTTCCTTCTGAAAGAGGCTAGCGGTCCAGTAACAATCGAGATCAAAGACGGCAATGGCCAGTTGGTCAGAAAATATTCGAGCGCGGATACGCCGGTCGAGCCGAACCCGAAGCGGCTTAGAATTCCGAGCTACTGGATTCGACCGCTGCAATTGATTTCCACGAAAGCCGGCATGCATCGGTTTTTGTGGGACCTGCATTACACACCAGTGCCAGGCGTAGAACCGGAGTTTCCGATGCAAGCGACATATCGCAATACAGCACCGGCCGCGACATCACCATGGGCGGTGCCGGGTAATTACACGGTCACGTTGACGGCCGGCGGCAAAACTTTCAGTCAACCGTTGACCGTTGCAATGGATCCGCGCGTTAAAGCGTCGGCCGCCGATCTTCAGGAACAGTTCGATCTCTCGTGGAAGTTGTATCAACTGCGCCTGAAGCTGGCGCCGATCGGCAAAAAGTTCGATAGCATCGCTGAACAACTAACGAAACTCAGAGCAAAGGCCGCGGAGCGACCTGACGTCACCCAAAAACTGGAGGCCTTTGCTCAAACACTCACCAAGTTCGGTCCGCCTCATCCGCGACCAGGCGCTCCGCCTTCGCTTTTCGTTTTGGAATCGGCGAAGCGACTGTTCAATGAGATCGAAGGCTCGGATGCTGCGCCGACAGCGGTGGTCAGGGCTACCGTCGCGGATCTCGATACAAAAATCGGACAGGTGATGGACGCGTGGCGCCAATTACTAGACTCCGACCTTCCGGGGTTGAATCAGCAATTGAAGCAAGCAGGACTTCCGGAAATCAAAACCGAGATTGAATAAGGCGCCACCGGGCAGCGACCGCCGAGGGCGCGCTACAGGTGCGGCTCCAGTGCGCCGGTTCGGGCGTCACTTTTTCTCCACGAGCGACAGGTACTTTTCGTAACCTCTGTCTTTCATTTCGTCGACCGGGACGAAATGGAAGGCAGCCGAGTAAACGACGTAACGTTGTCCCGTGGGCGATTTCGGGTCGGCAAAGACATAGCCAAGGTGGGCGTTACTTCGCTTGGCGTGCACCTCTGTACGCTGCATGTCGTACGAAGTATCCAAGCTCTCGGCGAGGGAATCTTTTGAGATCGGCTTGGTGAACGTCGGGAAGCCGACGCCGGCGTCGAATTTGTCAATCGAAGTGAAGAGCGGTTCACCGGTAATGACGTCGACGTAAATGCCGATCTTCTCGTTATTCCAGAACTGATTTTGGAAAGCCCTTTGGCTGCCACCCTGGCGCACGACGGAATATTCCTCAGCCTTCAGTCGTTGTTTCAAAACGGCGTCGGTAGGAACCGCACGGTTCGGATCGAAAGTTGTGGTCTCCTTTTTTTCTTTCTGCGCGAGAAAGAAAAAGTAAAGCCCACCCGCGATGAGCACGATCGCGATGCCGACACCGACGTACGTGCTGATCGCCGATCTTTCCTCGCTGGTAACTCGGCCCCCACGCATCAGATCGTAATTGAATCGGAGACTGGCCATGTCCGTCAAGACCGAACAGGCTTCTGATCTTCACTTTTGGCACCCTCGGGCTTCTCATATTACAGCCAAGCTGCTAGAGGCGTTTCTAGTTCGTGCGACTAGCCGTCATTGACGGCCCGCGCTCAAGCTCAAGGCTAACTACGGCGTCGGGCGAGGCCGTGGAGTGGGGCGCGACCGCGGAGTAGCTCGCGGCGTTACCGTCGGGGTGGCTGTTGGTGTTACAGTCGGGCTCGGGCCAGGCGTTACACTCGGAGTCGCAGTAGGCGTTGGTGTCACAGTTGAAGTTGGCGTTGCAGTGGGCGTCGGCGTCGGCAGTGGAAGACCATCGGCGTCGAGGTAGCGGGCAAGTGCAAAGTCAGCGAACAGCTCGAGGCCGGTCGCTTGGAAACCGACAGCCACAATGTTCCCATCCGGCTGAAGAACGGCGCCGTTGGCTCCGCCATTCAGATCACCAAACGAAGTCCTCACTTTGCCACCGGCGCCAAAGGTCGGATCAAGTGAGCCGTCCGAGGTCAAACGCGCCAGCAAGAAATCGGAATCGGATGATTCTGTGTTCGCGTAACCGATGGTGATAATTTTGTCATTGGGCTGCAGAATAACTTTGTTGGCGCTCTGGCAACAGCTGCCGAAATCGATCTGCGTGATTCCGTCGGTACTGAAGCTAGTATCGAGAACTCCGTTGGAAGTATATTGCGCGACAGCGAAATTCTGGACTCCACCGTTTTGAGAGATGGCGAATCCAGCAGCGACAATCCGGCCATCGGGTTGGAGCGCGGCCGAGCGCGCGCGGTCAAAGTTTTGATCGCCGAAGTCGGTGTGCACTTTTCCAGCCATACCGAATGTGGCATCCAAGGTGCCATTACTGAGATAACGCACAGCGGCGAAATCGTAGAAAGTCGCAGGATCATTGGCGGAGCCGACCGCGACAATTTTTCCATCGGGTTGGATCAAAACCGCAAGGGCATCGTCTTCCAAACCAAGAAAATCGGTTGAAACCTGGCCGCCATTGCCAAATGTGGCGTCCGGGGTTCCATCCGGGTCGTAGCGCGCCAGCGCAAAATCGGTGTTGGAAGATTCGCCCGGATTAAAAACTACGAAGACGGTTCCGGCGGCAATGATCTTGCCGTCAGCCTGCAAGGCCACGTCGAACGCGTAACTACCTTCGGGAAAAGTCGTTGTCACGATGCCGCCATCTCCAAAGGAAGTATCGAGTGATCCGTTCGAGTTGTAGCGGACCACTTTGAAATCGCCAAGGAACGTAAAAAGTGGAAAGGAGCCGCCCGCGACCACAATCTTGCCGTCGGGCTGAACGACCACCGATGACGCCACCGCAGCCAGGCCGGGGAAATCTGTTTGCACCTTGCCGCCGACGCCGAAAGTTTTGTCCAGCGTGCCATCCGGATTGTATCGTGCAACAGCGAAGTCCTCATCCGAAAAATCATTGTTGATATAGGTTGTGCCGACGACAACCAGCTTGCCATCCGTCTGCACAGCCACCGCATTGGCGATGTCGGTGCTGTGATCGAAATCGGTCAGCACTTTGCCGTCGGTCCCGAATGTCGGATCAAGGTCTCCATCGGCTGCTTGCGCGATCTGTCCAGTGATTATCAGAACCATTACTGCCGCGGCACGAATCATCGGGAAGTGAGTGGTGAACCCGCATCGTTGTGAGACGGCGACTCGCACAGATTTCCGTTCGCTTTCCGTGAACGTTTGTAACGCGATGGGTTGTCTCTTCCAAACTCGGGGTAGTAACAGACCTGTTACATTGGAAGCGTGTGAAGCGCAGCTCACTGTCGATGCAGCGGATTTGAAAAAGATCAGTAGATTGATGTGAGACCAATTCAGTTATCTGATCAGCGAGGCGACATGTCGATCGTTACAATCTATCTTGAGATGCATTCGCCCGACCAGCTTCGCCCAAAGCGATGCGCAGATGGACGATTTCAAATCCGGGAGAAAATAGAGCGCGACTGGCGATTCAATCGGGATCTCTACCTTACCGTCGGGCAGATGTGGTCGTGGAACGACAAACGCCTCTGGAGCGACGAGCAATGGAAGGAGTACGGGCTTTCACCGGAGCTACGCACTTTTGCCGCCCATCACGACGGCTCGCTGGCAGGTTATTACGAACTGCGTCGCGACGATGCGATCGGCGTAGAGATCGCCCACCTGGGATTGCTACCGGAGTTTATCGGTCGCGGGCTGGGCGGAGCCTTACTTACCAGCGCAATCGAAGACGCGTGGCGAACGACGTCTTCAGTCTCTCGCGTGTGGGTGCACACCTGCACGCTTGATCATCCCGGCGCGTTGGCCAATTACCAGGCCCGCGGCATGGTGATTTATAAGCAAGAAACAACATAGAAACTCAGCAGCTCCCGCTGCGTTCGACCGCAACCCCCTCGACAACGGTACCGCTAGAGGTGAACCGCGTTTCGTCCCGAAGAAAAGCCGCACGACTCATCGAAATCGTGCGGCTTTTTATAGGTGATATTTCAGGACGCGCGGTCTAATCGACAACAACATGATCAATCACGCGTGAATCGCCTGTGCTCACGTAATAAACCTGCACGTGGGCACCGGGTTTGATCGCGGTTTGGATCACCTGGCCGTTCTTGTTCACAACGTGACCAGGTCCGTTTAGAACATAACTGCCTGGGGTATTCGAACGATCCTCGCGAACAACCAGAGTTTTGAAGGGCTGGTAATTCGCAGCAGATCCTTCCCCAGTTGTCATTTTGATGATCGTTCCGGTTACCGTTATCGGTTGTTCTGTAGCAGCGGTTGTTTGTTTCTTATGTGTCGAACGCGTCTGGGCAAGCGCCATCGGCGCAATAAGGGCACCGCAGGCGAGAATAATAATTGTTTTATTGAACATGATGGCCTCCTTTGTTTTTGGTCACTTTGACGCCTATTAGACACACGTCTTAAACCCGTCGTTCGAGACTCGTTAGACCGCATCGGCTTTAGATGGTAACGAAGTTGTTACAAACCCGGCGACTGTTCCGATCTGGGACCAGGCTTCCCATGAATATTGCCATCAAGGCATTGCCCGTGGTTGTCTCTTAATTATGGCCAGAGAACTCAAACCAGTGCGTTTTTTTGTGATGATGGCGCTGGCGGCGTTTGTCGTGTGTGTGGTAACTGCGTTCTATACTCATCGCTTCGCTCACGGTACAACTGCGGAGGAGCGGTCTGCGTATGCGATTAGGTTGAAAGCGGGTGAGCAAGCGCCGGCGGAGACAATTATGCCGACTGATGCCGAGTTGAACATGATGGCTCAAAAGTATTTCAAGCAGCAGGGGTCCGGCGACCAGCAGAGTTGGGACCTCGCGTTCGAAAACGGTTACACCGACGGATTCAAGAAGACACATAGCCGCTGAACCAACTTGGCAGGCAGGTCCCGGTCGGGGCGTTTGCATTGTCTGCATTGAGCGGTGCGTTTTCGGCACTGCTGCTCAATCCCAAAGGATTTTGAATGAAAATCCAATTAGCAATGTCTAACCTCGCCATGACGAAACTCATTGCGTTAGTAACGGCGGGACTCTTTGCGGCAGCCACGATGTTCGCAGGCGAACATGGCAACTGCACAAAGCAAGTCGGAAACGAAGCGAAAATGGCGTGCCAGGTCTCGTTGGCCAGTCTCAATCTGACACCGGAGCAAAAGACAAAGATGGATGCAGCCATGGAGGAGCATCACAAGGCCGGTTGTTCAGAAGCGAGCGAGCACAAATATATGCAGGAGGCAAAAGGGATCCTGAACAAGGACCAGTACGCGAAGTTCAAAGCCGAATGCAAGAAGGGCGAAAAAGAGAAGACGCAGACCTGATCGCGGAATTTTAATCAGATCCACATAGCGCGCCGAGAGCAATCTCGGCGCGTTCCGCGTACAAGTTAGCATTCGGTCTTCAAAAAATGCGTAACCGCAGAGCTCTCGAATGTTGTAGCCACGCCCCTGTGGTGCGTTCAAATTGCTTTGAACTGGATATCGTTGAAGGCGCACAGCGCCGTGGCTACAGAAAAGCGTAAATGTCTGAGCTCGCTATTTTGAAGCCGCCGCCTTCACCAGTTCGAAAACGTTTCCCCTGGATCCTTTACTGGATTGTTCTCGCATTCATTGTTCTCGTTGCGCTTGCGCCCATAGGATCGGTGGTGACGTGCGCGTGGATCGCTAATGCGCACGGGTGCAAAGTGGACGAGGGCTCAGTGCATCCCTGCATCGTTAATGGACAGGATTATGGTCAGCTCCTTTACACTCTCGGGGTATTAGGTTGGCTAATGCTTGTTACCATTCCCGGCGGCGCTTTCGCATTCGCGATTTGGCTGATTGTTCTCATCCTGCACCGCGAAAAGTGGCGAAAGCGGTTCGCTGCCGGAGTTCCTCCGCCAGTTCCGCCACCGCCAATGCTGGCTTGAGCCGCAGCCAGCGACTCGCCTAAGAGAAGGTATAGAATTTTTGCGACTGACTTACCCGCCGCTACAGGCGAAGATCTGCGCCGATGAAGGACATGACGACGGGTTCGGTGACCAGACATTTGCTGCATATGTCGGCGTTTCTGGCCGTGAGCATGGTGGTGCAGACCCTTTATTTGCTGGCCGATCTCTACTGGGTAGGACACCTCGGGAAAGAAGCGATCGCCGCAGTAGGTGTTGCGGGCAACATCACGATGATTGTGCTGGCGCTCACCCAGATGCTGGGCGTGGGAACAACCACGTTGATCTCGCAAGCCGCCGGCAGAAAAGATCAGCCACACGCAGAGCTGGCCTTCAATCAGTCTTTTGTCATGTCGATCGTGATCGCGCTTGCGTTAGCCGTTGTGGGTTTCATTCTGCGTCCCGTCTATTGTGATTGGCTGAGCGCGGACGCAGAAACAGCTACACTAGCAAAGGCGTATCTCCTCTGGTTTCTTCCCGGACTGTTGCTTCAGTTTCCATTGGTGGCGCTGGGTTCGGCGCTGCGCGCGACAGGCATCATCAAGCCAGCCGTGGGATTCCAGGTGCTCAGTGTCCTGCTCAATATTGTGCTCGCTCCATTATTGATTTTCGGAATCGGTCCCTGGCCAAAACTCGGAGTGACCGGCGCAGCGCTCGCCACGTTCATCTCCATTCTCGTCGCTGACGTGTTGATGATAATCTACTTTGAAAAGAAATATCATTATCTCCGTTTTCGGTTTCCGCTGTTTCGCCCGCAAACCAAGATCTGGGGAGCCATGCTGCGGATCGGTGTCCCTGCGGGCGCGGAGTTTTTGCTGCTCTTTGTGTACATCATAATCGTGTATGCGATCATTCGAGGTTTTGGTCCGGCGGCGCAGGCGGGCTTTGGAATCGGCGCACGCGTGATGCAGGCCCTTTTCCTGCCGGTGGTGGCACTCAGTTTTGCCGTTTCGCCCGTGGTCGGCCAAAACTTCGGTGGACGCCGTGCGGATCGAGTCCGGCATTCCGTCTATTCTGCAATTGGGATCGCATCGATGATGATGCTGGTACTTACGTTGATCGCGTTCCTCGTGCCGGGGACGCTGATTCGGATTTTCTCAGGCGACCCGAGAGTCATTGCATTCGGAAGCGAATATCTCCGGATCGTTTCTCTGAATTTCATCTCGGCGGGAATTGTTTTTGTCACTTCCAGTATCTTCCAGGGGATCGGGCACACGCTACCGCCGCTGTTTAGCTCGATGACGCGGCTGATGTTATTTGCGGTGCCCGCGATGCTGATTTCGCGGATGCCGGGATTTGAGATCAGAGAGCTGTGGTATCTATCCGTTGGGTCGATCGTTTTTCAAATGTGCGTCAATCTCCTGCTGCTTCGGCACGAGTTGCGAAAGCGACTTAGGTTCGACGAACCGGAAAACTTTGTTCCCGCGAGTGCAACCGCGTCGTAGTTTGCGGTTTGTGTTAAGCGCCGACGGCGCGCTGTCATTTCAGCCTGGGGCAACGCCCCAGGAATTCTTCAACAAATCCTGGGCGTTGCTCCAGGCTCCCAGTGAATGCCGCGCTTTCGCGTATTCAATCATGCGCGCGCGCTTTTTCTCCACGGCTGAGGAGTTGGAACGCTAGAAGGGTGACGAATACGGTGACACAAAGCCAGGCAAACCAATCGCCCGTTCGCGCGTAAAAGGTTTGCTCGCGCGAAACGTTTACCTTTCCAGTGATCGATACAAAGCGGTCCGGCACGGTCTCTGTTTCGGCGAGGATGCGACCGCGGTTGTCGCTTAGGGTTAACAATCCATTGCGCGCAGAACGAGCCAGGGCGAAACCGCTTTCGACCGCACGCAGGACGGCCATGCGCGCGTGCAGCCAACGATCTAGATTGAAGTCCCAGGCTGGTACCAGCAGCAGGTTCGCGCCTTCGGCTGCGTATTCGCGGCTGAGCTTGGGGAAATCCATGTCCTTGCAAATTTGCAGTCCCCAACGTCCCGACGGCTCATCGAGAACGACTCGTTTGTCGCCGGGTTTTTCGGGCTCGACACCAGGCAGGAGATGATGCTTGTCATAGTTCGTCTCCAATTTGCCGTCGGCCGAGTAATAGCGGGACGAATTGAAGGCGCCAGACGGCGTTCTTCGAACAAGGCCAATGACAATTGCCGCGCGTGTCTCAGCGGCAGCCGAAGAGAAGAGAAAATCCACTTCTGCCAAGGCAGTTTCGCTGATACGTCCGATTTTTTCCGGTAAAACGACAACCTGCGTTCCGGCTGGAGTAACGCGGGGGATTTCGACAGCATACTCGCCCAACAATCTTAATGCCTGCTCTTCGGAACCGAGGTAGACGCTCATCGGCGCGTCCTTGGCGATAAGTGTCACTGCAATCGATTGAGCGGGAGGATTTGATTGCAATCGCCACTTGCCAAAAACAAAAACTGCACAAACGACGAACCCCACAGCGACGGCGAGCAGGCGACGTTGCGATGGTCCTCCCGCGCCGCTCAACAAAGCTGCCACGGCGCCCGCAAACAGAAACACAATGAAGGTGATTCCCCAAAGACCGGTGATCGCAGCGATCTGGATCACAGGGAGACAGTTCATTTGTGTGTAAGCGAGATTGCCCCATGTGCTATGAGGCGACGCAATCGCGGTAAGATATTCGTACGCCACCCAATAAGCAGGCAAAGCAAGCGAGGCAAGGAATAGCGATCCGCGCCGAACGAAACCGCGCACAAACAGGACGCCCAGGCCAAAAACGACAGCCGGAGCTACAAAGTATAGGATGGTGATTTGCGGTGGCAGCTCGATTTGATGCCGGACGTAATTCCATTGGTTCATTTCGCCGATCAGCCATGCGAACGCAGCGAGCAGGAAAGCTGCGCCGCCGCCCAGTCGGGGCGAAATCGCGAGCATTGGAATCGGTGCCAACCAAAGCGCCCACCAAATTGGATGAAGCCCGGTGCCGAAATACGCGAACACCGCCGATAGGATACCGGCCGCGGCGATGAGAAAAGGTTTACGAGATCGCATTCGAATATCGCAAGTTGTGGTTGTCTCCGGTTGTTCTGGCAAGACACGAATTCGAAATATCAGAAGCGAACTCGCTCCGATTTGCAAAAGATGTCATGCTCGCCGGAAGGCGGCGGCGAGTTAGTATAATTCAATA
>Ga0193715_1000255_pt1 | contig 14398 bp, 13 predicted proteins | sample U2m2metaG_FD_143040 | JGI IMG/M metagenome (GOLD analysis project Ga0193715, IMG submission 143040) | Soil microbial communities from a riparian zone of the East river system, Colorado, United States - U2m2 | ecosystem: Environmental > Terrestrial > Soil > Riparian zone | place: USA: East River... | reverse complement strand
CGTATGTATAATTAATCCAATTAAATGAAGCAAATATTCCAAAAATAAGTATAACTATAACAAGTCTTTTAGATTCTAAGGGCAAGTTATTAGCGTGATTACCAATCATTCTGATACCCATACTAAGATCTTCAACAATTATACTTGAAGATATGGCTATTAACTTAAACATGTCAAAAGTCTCGAAAGCCTAGGTTTAAAATATTTAATCAATTGCCCTTTCTAATTCGACTCCAAATCTTGTCGCATAAGAGAAAAAGGAGATTCATAATTTTTCTATTCTATCTTTATCTGTTTTCCCTTTGGTTTTGTCTGGTCCTTCTTTCTGAATGTGATTCCAAGTATCCCATTATTATAGACTGACTTGGCTGTTTCAATATCGGTTTCTGGTGGTATTTCAATGACTTGATGATATTTTCGATCAGGATCAGTGGATGTTACTTCTACCTTGTTATCATAAGCATTTATCTTGATATTCTGTTTGTTCACACCTGGCATTTCTACGGCCACTTTCACTTCTTTATCTGTTGACGTTACATCTGCTAAAGGCTCTCTTTCAGATGAGATCATGGGCGTCCTCGAAAAGCCACCACCTCCACCACGTAATGGAGATTTAACATTTCCAAATTCTCTTACTTTCGGTTTGCCATCAGGACCTATTGTCATTGAATATCCGTAAACAAATGGGCCATATTCTTTTACTTTCCCTCCTCTCGGTGTTTCATATTCTCTTACGAGATCTTTTGGTGCTTTTGTCTCTATGTTCTTAAATGTGTTTCTTCAAACTCTCTCCATTTCCCGTCTCATTTCATCGAAGCCTCTGAATATGTCTGGAAAACCAGATCCTCTACTGCTACTGCGACCAAAGAATCTATTGAACCAATCAAACGGTTCTATGTCCCTTCCCTCAGATGAATTCAATACTATATCACCGATCATTAATAGTGCTTTATTTTACTTAAAATTATCTGATTTGATAGGGTCTTCAGTAATTGCATATGAACAAAATTGATTGACAAGATAAATGGAAAAATCGAGTTACAACGTGGTCGTTAATATTTTGATAATCATATGATTTGTTCGACACTCAGGTGCTAAAATTAAATTTTTTAATAATTGTAGAGTTAACATAATATTAATATTATTCAAGAGATAAAATCTGTAATAAAAGTATCAGAAGGAGATGTATGTATAATATGCGGTCTAATTTACAGAAGACAGAATTACAACAGCTTGTTCATGACTGTTACGAATAGAAGGATATGAATAAGAAGATTGAAACTTTATATAAAATAAATTCTATGCTTCCTGAATCACTTAGGTTGAAAAAGATACCATCATTATTAAACAGCTAGCCAACCCATCTGGACGTAGAAGAAATGAAAGGTTGATGATGGATGATTTATTGCAAGAAAACCTCTTTCAAGAAGATGGTAATATCCAGGATATTCACAAGCTCTTAAGTCAGTTAGTGAGACTACGATTATTAAGATTTGTAAAAAGTAGGAATTTTGATTTCGATGAGCTATTTGCTCCTGAAAATCTAAATGAACTTAAGGCAATATCCACTCCCTCAGAACTTAAGGAGTTTAAAGAGCTTCTTACGAATTTAAGAAAAAACCTTGATTCAACTTCAAGCATGTACCCGGTTGATTAGGCACTTATATTTCATGGACAGGAGATTTGAACAAACTTTTTGCGGCTATTAGTTTTTGTTAGATCAAGAACCTAGCCCTTCTGATCCTGAAGTTAGAAGCCTTTACGGTTTTCAAACTTCTTATAGTCTATGTATGCATTGCACATACTTTCAATCCTAATAGTTCGATTAAAACAAGCAACGAGGTAGTTTTGAAGGCTTGTAATCGAAACTTTCAATCCTATAATATATCCATTCAAACTAGCAAACTTCTTATAGTCTATGTATAGAAAGGGCGGGACCAACCTTTTCATGACTTCTAGTTCACTGCATATTCGTAATTAAGTGAGATTTCTCTAATGGGATAGATATTAAGAAACCTTATTGCATCACGCCCTTAATTAGTCATAGATACAACTGATTAGACCCCACCTTGGATACTGTAATGTCCAGATATCGTGGCAGGTGCTCTTAGTCTCCAAATATTTTCAATGTGCTCTCTCCTTGTTGTGTGAGGATAGCATTGCTCCGTCTGCCTCTGTATTCTCATGTGCCTTATATGACAAACTTGAAAATGCTCCAAATCTCCTCTTTCGAGATAGCGAGACAGACCTCTAGTTGTCATTTTCTATACGGACTGTTTTCAGAATTTCGTATCTCGCCATTATCAAAAGTGAAGATAGTAGTGCATGATAATTCGCTTGATCTCAATCGGGGTTAGGTATCCGCAACCAGTGGTTGCGGATGGTACATGAAAATATATGTACATGAAAATATATGTGTATAATCATATAACGTAAACTAATCTAGCTATGGATAAGATATAGTATTCTTAGCTTTCTTAACCTCTTAATTTGTTCTATGCTTTATTTTGTATCTATCTAGTGACCTTCGCTTTTTTTGGTTCTCCTAGTGATTGTTCAATAGATTTCTTTATTTGGTTCTTCGCCTCTTCCCGTTCTTTCCGCTGCTGGATAATAACAGCAGCAGGATCATAGTCGTTGATTCCTCTTGATTTCATTATGTGAAGCATAAGTTCGATACGATTCTGTGCCTCTTGCTTCAGGATTTTTAAATATTCTTCCCTGTCGTATTTCATCCATCCTGGCCTATCTGGATCTGGAACATAGCCTCTATGTGTATCTTGATTCTGCGAGGTTAGCCATAGGCCTCCTATTGGAAATAATACTTGTCTTAATTCTCCTATGGTTGGCCGTGGGTTTATCTTAAGGAATTTTTCACATAGCCCTTTAGGCCATTCTATTTCAGTGCTCCAATAGGAATAGAAACTCACGTTGTCATACAGCATTTCAAAATATTTTATCCGTCTTCGTAGGCCCATTTCCCTGGGAGTGATTAAATCGTTTTCTCCACCGTTCCAACCCGACCGCTTACATCTAGCGCATTTTTTTGGGACTGGTCCATCATGTCCGTTGACCCTATTGATCCATTTGTAACCACACCGAACACACTCATACTCTAAGACTTGTATCCTCTCTATTGGCATTATGCCCTCACTAGTACTAATGGTAACCGCTTTTAAAATACATTACCAATAGTAATGACAATTGACTGCTATAATGCTTATCTTCTCCTCTATCTACTACTCCGTCTCGTCCTGCAAGTCCAACTTTCAATCATATAATAGTTCGATTCAAACACTCAAAATGCCTCATATACTAGGATATGAATTTTACTTTCAATCCTATAATAGTTCGATTCAAACTTTGTGGCGAAGAACACTAGACTTGAAAAGGTTTTACTTTCAATCCTATAATAGCGTTATGAAATGAAGCATCAGTAGATGTATGGGGGAGATAGCACTTATACCCTTTACATTCGGCTCTAATGAAAGTTGCTGCCCACGACTCGTCTAATGAAGTTATAAAGTACCTTAAGGTAATAGTCGATCTATTTCAAGACTTCCAACGTCATGAATGTAAATTAGTTCTTTGATCTCTAGACCAGATTAATGAGCAAACAATCATAAAATAAAATAAAATTATGATCTACCAACGCTAATCTATTCTTTTTTAACTAATATGTAGTGTGGTATATTAGATAGTGTTGCGGGATACGAAGTTTGAAAATCCCATCCTTGTGCTAAAAGCTTTCTTGCTTCTTCGACCTCCTGTACAGTAGCGATGTCCACAACTCTTCGTCTCCTAAAAATGGGTCTATCGTTCCGATATGGTTGACTTTGTTGAGTCGAATCCAGGAAGAACTTGTGTTTGTGCTCTGTACCATTTTCGTCTATCAATTTCCATATATTTTTCCCTGTGGTAGAATCCTGTCCGATCTTTTCAAACCCTATTGTTTGATTTGGGAATCCCGCTGCTTTGCATCTGAAACATTCTTGCATCTTTTTTTGTTGTTGCGGTTTTGATGCTTCCGCTTGTGATACGGTTGACATTTGACTAAAGGCTTAGTGATATTTTCTAATAATACATGATACACCTGAATGGGAGGGAGGGGGGTCATAGAGATAGAAAAAAACTGTTGCTGAAGTGATTATTTTTAAAAATTTAATGCTCCCGATAATTGAATTGATAATTTATTTACGCTTTTATTATCGAAATCTGTTTAACCTTAAATATTAACGGATGTAAGATGTGTACTAGAGGATAGCTTGCAGACTCAAAGTCTCTTTTATGTTAGAACTAGGCAAAATTTCTACAGAGACTCGCTTCAGCTCTTAAAGATATCTGATAATATTAAGCGCCATTCGGGAATACAAGAGGCCGCTGTTATAATGGGTACGAGGACAAATAAACTAATCCTCATTAAACTAGGTTTTCCTGAAGATAAAATTAAGCAAGCTAAAGAATCTGATTCAATCATAGCTATCAAGGCACAGGATAAAAAATCATTAGACTCTATTTTGATAAAACTCGACAATCTACTTGAGGGAACTGAGAAAATCACTGGCATAGACAAGAGTGATCGAACTTTGGATTTAGATTCTGCGCTAACATCTATGCCTGATGCTAATTTAGCTCTAATCTCAGTTCCAGGTGACCATGTTAAAGATCTTTCTTTAAGGTTGATCGATGCTGGTATTCATCAGCAGATATTCAGTGATCATGTACCGATATCAGATGAGTTGACAATAAAGAAATATGCTTCTAATAATGGTATTTTAGTTTTAGGCCCCGGATCTGGAACTTCCATTATTAATGGCAAAGGTCTAGGTTTTTCAAATATAATAAGAAATGGACGGGTTGGAATTGTAGCAGCAGCAGGAACAGGATTACAGGAAGTTTCTACGCTACTAGACCGATCTGAAATAGGCGTTAAGCACGGCTTGGGAGTTGGAGGAAATGACACCAAAGATGAGATTGGCGGCATAATGATGTTAGAATCAATAAAAGCTTTAGAAGCTTGTAAGGATATCGATATAATTGATGTAGTATCAAAGCCGCCTTCAACTTTGGTAAAAGAAAAAATTATTAGATATATTGTAAATAAGGGAAAGAAGAATTATGTTCTGACCTTTATAGGCACACCCGAAGTATCAAACTACAACGTTAAAGCTCGAAAGGTAAAGGAAGTAAATACATTGACCTCGTCTGTATTAGCTGTTGCAAAACAGCTGGGCACGAGCAACTTCAAAAAATCATTAGAAGAAATTTACATTCCCTCAAAGACTTTACGCAAGCGATTGGAAAAGGAATGGCTAAAATTGCATAAGGATCAGAAATACATAAGAGCACTTCTTACAGGAGGAACATTTGCTTATGAAACTCAGGTCATTTTAAATGGAATTCCTGTAAAAAACATCTACTCGAATGTTCCAATTTCTGGTTCGCAAGCTTTACCCAGTTCATCAAAAAGTCTGATGAATTCTGTAATTGATTTAGGGGAGGAAGAGTTTACCGAAGGAAGAGCACATCCTATGATAGATCCAACTATAAGGAAATTAAGATTGATTGAAGAATCTATGGATCCAAAGGTCGCAGTAATTTTGTTGGATTTTGTTCTGGGCTATGGATCTCATACAGATCCTGTTGGAGCAATTATAAACGAAATTAGAGATGCAAAAGCTAACGTTGAGAAGCAAGGGGGGAGTCTTAGTATAGTAGCACACGTCTGCGGAACAAGAAAAGATCCTCAAAATTATGAATCCAGCATACAATTGCTTCAAAAGGCCGATGTACTTGTCATGCCGACTAATGCTTTCGCAACAATTGCATCTTTAATATTAGTTTCTAGAGGTAAAATAGATTTAGAACAGATTTATGCCAAATACATTGACTTAGGTGACATCCTTGAGTAAACATGATTTATTGAATTCGAAATTAAATGTCATCAATGTTGGCCTTGATATTTTCTTTCAATCCCTACGGGATCAAATGGTAAATACAGTTCAAGTAGATTGGAAGCCAACTACAAAACTTGACAAAGAGACCGAAGACATTCTCTCCAAAATACTGTAGATAAAACCGATAAAAGCATTTGACACAGATTGGATCTAAATTTGATAAAAAAAATGATCACTTGCTTGTTTGCCACTGGTTAGGATATCGGTGTTCCAAACAAACATCTTTAGCAGCAGCAACCGAATATCTCGGCAAAGTCATCAGTGTTTTCGATTCTACTATAAACATCAAAACGACTAGCAATGAACTTTTTGTTGTTACATTAGGAAAAATTCGATCGCCCATTAGCTTGAATGTATTCCCAACTTCCAATATAAGCATCGGGTTTAGACGACTTGTATCTTATGGATCTATTTTAAGGAAACAGGACAATGAAACTTTGTTAATAGGAAAGCATATTAATGTTGATATTAAAAAATCTAAAGTTTTCAAGAATAATTTTGAAAAACCTTGTTTTAGTTGTCTCAAAAGATTTGTCCATGCCAGCAATAATATATTCGATACTCTATTACGAACAACCAGAAGGGGCTGCTTATTAGATCCTGATTTTACGACTGAGGGAATGTTATCAAAAACTCTAATGCAATTGCAAGATTCTACATCAACTAAGAATAATAAAAAATTTGCAAAGCTAATATCAAATACATTATTAGAATTGTGTGGAAGGGGACCAGGATATACTCCCTCTGGTGACGACTTTATATGCGGTTATTGTGTTTTATTTAACAATGTGGCAAGTTTTTTAGATATTGAGAAGATAACTTTACCTGATAAGAAGATAGTTAATAACACCACATGGATTAGCTCCAAGTTTATACAGTATTATAAAAGATGCATTGTAGACGAGCAAATCCAGGAAATGCTAAATTCCATATATATTGGAGATCCAGAAAAGTACATGTCATTATTACATCAAATCAGCTATAGAGGACATACATCGGGAGCAGATATTGCTATAGGTATGACTGCTGCACTATATACGATTGCTGATCGCAAATTCCACACGCAACTTCTGAGCATGTTTCCTTATAAAAAAATTAGTGAAGGGTCTTTATAATGACTCTTGTTAAGTATTAAACACAGAAAAAAAAATAACGCATTTATGAAAAATATCCTTTTTATGATAAATGAAAACTTTTGAGAGAGATATTAATTACGCTTAAATAATCTAGCAGATAACTACATTTCTTGAGATCTTCTCAAGCTCTGGTTATTGCATTGGGAGGAAACGCTTTACTGCAGAGTGGACAAAGTGGTAGCTTTGAAGAACAGGACGCAAATTTTCAACCTGCGGCAAGTAAAATAGCGGATCTTGTCCAAAAGGATTACAAAGTAGTCGTAACTCATGGGAACGGCCCCCAAATAGGATATATTCTTTTGAAAAATGAGATCGCCAAGAAGTATGCACCTCCTTTTCCTATTGATGCCTGCGGTGCACAGACCCAGGGTTGGATAGGGTATATGATTCAGCAATCTTTAAAAAACATATTGAAGGCTAGGGGGGTAGAAAAGGAAGTCATTACTCTGATAACTAGAGTTAGTGTTGATGAGAATGATCCTGCCTTTCGGAATCCAACAAAGCCTATCGGTCCATTTTTCACTAAAGATCAAGTAGCCGCGATAACGCATGAACGACCTGATTGGACAATAAAGGAATATGTGGGTAGAGGATACAGGCGAGTAGTACCGTCTCCAAAGCCCCTTCAGATCGTCGAGTCACAGGCAATTCGCACAATGGTCGATGCTGGATTCCTAGTCATCGCATGTGGTGGCGGAGGCATACCAGTGGTAGAGAAGAACGGAGTTACAACTGGAGTGGACGCAGTAATAGATAAAGACCTTGCAAGTGAAAGATTGGCAACCCTTATTGGTGCAACAAAATTAATACTGTTAACGGACGTAGACGGTGTATACGACAACTATGGTAAAGAAAACCAACAACTTATTTCAAAGGTAAGACTTAATGAAATTGATAAGCTTAACATAAAAGATTTGGAAGAAGGTGATATGGGTCCAAAAGTTCGGGCCTCGATAGCATTTATAGAGAATGGCGGTGAAGAGGCTGTAATTGGTAATTTGAAAAGACTTTCTGAGTCATTACATGGTACGGCGGGGACTCATATTGTACCATGACGATTAGCTGTATTGCTAAATAGGAAACTGTGATAAATCGAATATGAGCAAATCAATAAAAAATAGAATAGAAGAGGCAAATAAACTAGCAACAGAAAAGATGCTTAAATCCAGGCCCTTGTTGATCGATATAAAACGTGCTATCGATGTTCTGCACAATATGAAAAAGAATTCAATATTTCATGCTGGCCCTCCTATAGAATGGAAAAGAATGTGTGGACCTATGAAGGGTGCAATAGTAGGTACTATGATCTACGAAGGATTTGCAGATAATTGGGCTCAAGCGACAAAGAAGATAGAACAAGGTGAGATAGAGTTTTCTCCAAATCACGATCATGACGCTGTTGGTCCTATGGCCGGAATAATCTCTCCTTCAATGCCAGTATTGGTTGTTAAAAATGAAACGTACGGAAACATGAGTTATGGCCGTTTTGTAGAAAATAAGGTTCAGTTCGGACTTTTTGATATGGATGCAGTGGCAACCTTGAAGTTTTGGTCTGACACTTTGGCACCTACTTTGGCAAAAGCGATTAGAAAGAGCAAAGGGGTAGATCTAAAGGCCCTAATGGCAAAGGCTTTGCATATGGGAGACGAGTTGCACAATAGACCGGCAGCTGGCACCTTGTTGTTTGCTAGTGTCCTAACACCATATCTTGTAGAAGTTATAGATAAGGATGATTTGGTAAAGGTTACAAGATACTTTTCTGAAAATGAGATATTCTTCCTATGTATGAGTATGGCTGCTTGCAAATCAATCATGAATGCGACAAACGAAATTGAATACAGCACACTCGTTACCGCTATGGCAAGGAATGGAATTGATTTTGGAATAAAGGTCAGTGGGTTAGGCAACAAGTGGTTCGTGGGACAAGCCGGTATGATTGAAGGAATGTATTTTCCTGGTTATGGTCGTGACGATGCAAATCCGGATATGGGGGACAGTGCTATTACAGAGACAGCTGGAGTCGGTGGCTTTGCTCTTGCAGACTCTCCTGCAATTCTGTCGCTGATCGGTGGTTCAGCTGAAGATGCCATCAAATATACTAAACAAATGCGAGACATCACAATGACTCTCAACGATATGTTTACAATTCCAATTCTTGACTTTCAGGGAACTGCTACTGGAATCGATCTACGAAAGGTATTAAGAACTGGTATATTGCCTGTCATTGATACAGCCATCGCACATAAGGAACCAGGGATTGGTATGATAGGTGCGGGATTAGTGAGGCCTCCTCTTGAAGCCTTTAAGAAAGCTCTTCATGCTTTTGGAGCAAAGTATGATCTTATCTAGTGAGTTTGGTATAAAGTCAACACTTTAAAAACAATAATTGTGGTATGATTCAAAAGGCTCATAGTTAATGTTGAATGAGTGTATGTTTGTATGTATGTATGCTATTAGTTTGATCCTTTTGTCTCTGCCTTCGAACACCTCGTTATTTGATTTGGGTATGATTTATCTGCTTATTTTTTATCGTTAATGCCATTTCAACTAACTGTTACACTCATCATCCTGACGTGAAACTTTAATCGTACCATCCTTTTATTTTGTATGTATCTAGAGGTGGAATGGCTAGTGTTATCCTAGGGCTTGAAAGGAAAATTGTTTCTTTAGGTTAGACTGAAGCAAAGTGTGCAAACGATCAACTTTTTATTTTACGCTGATTACAAAATATGCTTTATTAAGGTGTTAAATGTATTTGATATCTACATATGGGGGCATTTACGTTCTTATTGATAATCGTAATAATCCTTGCCATTATTGGTCTTGGATGGAGGGTATTTGCATCCGGACTACTAACTGGCATAGACAGAGTACTGAAAATTGGCAGTCCTGCTGTTAAGGATTGGACTAACCAAGCCAAAGAGTATGTTAATAATGCAGGCAGCCGAGTAATACAGGCACGGTAGCTAATGGACAATTACTGGAGCTATCAATTATTATTGCGGTCTAATTTTCTAATCTCCTATTAAAGGTAAATCTGCGAATCAAGCATCTTATCCGGTATCTGAATCTAATCATACATAATATTCTAGATATTTCCTGATATTACCATAATACAGTACCGCCATCTATTACAATTGTATTTCCTGTGGCAAAGGAAAAGCTGTCGCTCGCAATACACGCTGCTACCTTGGCGACTTCCTCTGGCTTACCCCACCTCTTCATAGAAGGTTCTTCAGCAGCTTTGTTTCTATCCTCCTCGGTCATTGAACCATATGTTGCCAACGTTGCTATGTTACCAAGAGCCATCGTATAAGATCGAATGTTATTGATACCATACTCCAATGCAATACATTTTGTCAATGCTATGATTGCGGCTTTAGCTATAGTGTATGAAGATATATTTATTATCACTCCTCCCCTATCTTCCTCTTTGAGTGTATTTTCTTTGAGAATGGAACCAATAACTGCCCTAGATACTCGCACAGAACCTTGAAGATCAACTCTCATGATCTTCTGTAATTCTTCGTCCGTACCTTCATGGAGTCTTTTATACCAAATTTTGTTATCAAAAGGATAACCTGCATTATTCACTAGGATATCAATTCGCCCAAATTTTGATAATATCTGCTGCATGAATTCTTTTACACTAAAATCATTAGTTACGTCAATTTCGGCAGCAAACACGTTGCCACCTATCTGCTGCATCGCTCTTTCGGCTTGCTGTTTATTTCTGGAACAAACAACTGTAGTTGCACCATTATTTTCTGCAAACTCCTTCGCTATTGAGAACCCTATTCCCCTGGTAGATCCAGTCACAACTGCAACCTTATTTTCTAGCAACACTGACATTTAATTTCCCAGACCCTTCCATTTATTTTCTATGGATCCAAGTCTTGTTGTCAACTGATTGGGCGAATGGATCAGCACGGCAAGTCTAATAGACTATACTAGGAGCAAGTAATAGGCGTCGTTTTAAAGGTTCTTTGAAATCTTAAATGTGTAGTACGTGTGATCTGAGATTCATATTAGATCTGAATTCTTACAAGATCGGATCTGTTTCATACTTGAAAATTTCATAATATGAAAAGAATAATATACATACCTTTCCATGTAAGTCAATGTTTCTTGAATATAAAGGAAGATGCTATCAATCTCCATCGGATGTTGAAAGGGAAGATAGAAATCCATAATAAAATATCTGTAGAAAATGCTTTTGATGAGGAAAAAGGAACACTTGGTCTGATATACACTCCAGGTGTAGCATACGTTGCTACAGAAATAAATCATAATAAAGAATTGGCATATGACTATACATCAAAGTGGAATAACGTTGCTATAGTATGCGATGGAACAAGAGTGCTTGGACTAGGCAATATTGGACCTGAAGGAGCGCTTCCGGTTATGGAAGGAAAATCTGTTTTATTCAAAATATTGGGAGGCATAAATGCATTTCCTTTATGTATCGCGACAAAAGAAAAGGAAGAAATAATAAGATTTGTTAAGGCAATTCAACCTGTTTTTGGTGCAATAAATATAGAAGATATTGAGTCACCCAAAGTCTTTGCTATCATAAAAAGACTTCAAGATGAACTTTCCATTCCTGTTTTTCATGATGATCAGCATGGTACAGCAGTAATCACTTTGGCGGCGTTGACAAATTCTCTAATTTTAACGAACAGAAAAATAGATAGCATAAAGGTAGTAATCTCAGGTGCAGGCTCTGCTGGGTATGGCATTTTCAAGATCTTAGAAAAAGCAGGATGTAAAGATATTGTTGTAACTGATAGCAAAGGAGCGATATATATAGGAAGAAATGATCTAAAAAAAGATGACGATGACAATACTGCATTCAAACGAGAATTATCCGAAAAAACTAATCCAAGAAAATTGACCGGGCATTTGGCAGATGTAATTAGAGGTGCTGATGTTTTCATAGGTGTATCCGGAAGAGCAGGGCTTTTAAATAATGAAATGGTGAGATCAATGAACCATGACGCCATAATATTTGCACTAACTAATCCCGATCCTGAAATACTCCCTGCAGATGCATTCAAAGCTGGCGCAAGAATTGTAGCCACCGGCCGGTCTGATTTTGCGAACCAGGTTAACAATGCGGTGGTATTCCCTTCAGTCCTTAGAGCACTCCTTGATACCAGAGCAAAAGGGTTAGATGAAGACATCTTAGTAGCTGCTTCGAATGCTATTGCTTCGCTAGTTGACCGATCTCAATTGACAGAGGATTATATAATTCCTAAGGTAAATGATCCTAGAATACTTCCCACTGTTACGGATACAATAAAAGATGCAATTAAAAGTCATATGAGAAGGTAGATACTAGTAGTAGTTGTAGTAGACTTCCGCTGGTAGTACTTGTGGCTAATAAACAATGATTGCGTGATATGTGTGGCTTCGATTCCATTTTTGTTAATTAACTTTAGACCTATCTCTATCTTTTGAAGACCAAAAGGTTCCACCAGATGTTTTCCATGTTTTATAATCTGATATGATCCTTTTATGATCGAATCCCACGTTTCTAGTATCAATCACTTCTAAACTTATCCATTCTATTGCAGCCGCATCATCTTGTGCTACTGCATCGACTTTATCATTGTGAGAAGAAATCTTTGCAATAAATACAGTCGACATCATGTGTCCTCTTGGATCTCTAGCGGGATCCGAATAAACACCTAAGATATCAAGAAGTTCTATATTCAATGATGTTTCTTCCTTGACTTCTCGTTTTGCTGCATCTTCGACTCGTTCTCCTTCATTTACAAATCCCCCCGGAAGTACTAAATAACCTTTAAAAGGATCGTTCCTTCTTTTAACTAATAAAATCCAAGAATCCCTTTGGATAATTGTGTCTACAGTAGGCGTTGGATTCCTGTATCGTTGTTCCTTCATAAATATGAAGATACAATAAGTAATTAAAAAGTTACTTCGACCAATTGACTGATGTCACGAAACAGCTTTCTAAGTTTGCTAGGTAAGAAGGGTAAGATTAATATTGTCACGGGCTCGGGTCGTTCGTGAACTTGTTATCAACTCAAATTGTGAACCCCGATACCAAGCATGAAGGTTAACTTTATAGGTAGTAGTCAAAGCGTTAGACAATCTCTATTAGATTGCTTGCCTTGTATAGGTAAAGCTAAAAAGATTTAGTTATGCTATGACCTAGACTGCAGAAAAACTTGATGAATACCGAAACAAACACAATGGCAAGTTGCCTGTATGTATTTAGAGAATTCGATGAATTGAACCAACTATTATTTTGATCTTGCGCAGTCATCGTCCAACGTATATACTAGACTTTGACTAGATAGAAACAACACTACCCTTCTAAATCTTGACGAATTATGAAACAATGATTTGAGAGTCGCGAATTGAAATGGTCTCCTAATTCAAGAGCTCTGTGGTGACAGCGAAAACTAAATCATGATAGTTTTGATTACATGCTAGCTTTGAACGCCAAAAAGAGCCATCTCTGTTAATGTACATATATACCTCTCAATATAATCTATGTCACATTCTATGAGTGAATATGAAAATTTAAGAACTGCAGATATTGTCGCTGAGGCATTAATTGATTGGAATGTACATGTTGTTTTTGGATTACCTGGAGACGGCATTAATGGTTTTATTGAAGCATTAAGACAAAGGCAAAATAAAATCAAATTCGTACTAGTGAGGCATGAGGAATCAGCAGCATTCATGGCTTGTGCTTATGCAAAATATACAAAAGAGCTTGGTGCCTGCGTTGCCACCTCAGGTCCTGGTGCAATTCATCTCCTAAATGGATTGTACGATGCCAAATTAGATAGTACTCCAGTAATCGCAATTACAGGAAGCACATACTCTGATTTAATGGGATCTAACTATCAACAGGATGTAAACTTGTTACAACTATTCTCTGATGTAGCAGTCTACAACAATATGATAAATGGCCCAGAGCACGCAGAGATGGCAGTAGATCTTGCATGTAGGACTGCGCTTGGACGCAGAGGAGTTGGCCACTTAACAATTCCGATTGATGTACAGGAGAAAAGACTAGAAGGTAAATATTCAAAGCATAAAGTCCCAGGTCATACGTCAGACGCTTTTACGTCTGGGTCTATTCCCAATCAAGAGTCCTTGAAAAAGGCTGCAGAAATTCTGAATGTAGGAAATAAGGTTGTCATATTAGTAGGGCAAGGCGCTCTCAGTGCTCCTGATGAAGTACTTGCTATTTGCGAACGACTAGCTGCTCCAGTTGTTAAGGCACTCCTCGGTAAAGCAGTAGTTCCAGATAATAGTCCATATAGT
>Ga0193715_1000254_pt1 | contig 14453 bp, 9 predicted proteins | sample U2m2metaG_FD_143040 | JGI IMG/M metagenome (GOLD analysis project Ga0193715, IMG submission 143040) | Soil microbial communities from a riparian zone of the East river system, Colorado, United States - U2m2 | ecosystem: Environmental > Terrestrial > Soil > Riparian zone | place: USA: East River... | reverse complement strand
ATGTCCGCCAACGTGGTCTTGAGACCCTGCATGTCGAACGCATCCTGGAGGACTTCCCTATACGTCTCGACGAGAATGGGAAAGCTCGGGTACTGTCGCACGGTCTGCAGTAGATCGAGTGATTTGAGCCGTTGCAGCCATAGCGGCATTCGCCGCCGCGGATTGCCGCGCGGCAGCAATAGCGCGCGCGCCGCGTTCATTCTGAAGCGCGCGCCAAACAGCGAGGTCGAGCCGACTTCCTCCATCACCAGCTGTTCGGCCTCGGTTCCGGACAGGCCAAGCAACGATTGAATCGGCGCGCTCATACCCAGATCCGGCAGTCGAAGCATGATGCCGTCGTCGGTCGTTTGCACCTGCAGGTCGGTGTTGTTCATCGCCTCGCGCACGCGTTGAGCGAGTGCCATTCCCCACGGAGCGTTGATCCTGCCTCCGAATGCGGCGTGGATCACGATGCGCACGGCGCCGGTCTCGTCTCTGAACTGCTCGATGACGATGTTCTTGTCGTCGGGCACAATGCCGGTCGCCGCCCGCTGGGTCGCGATGTATTTCACCAGCGAGTTCGCCGTCGCCGCATCGCAGCCGTATTCGTCGGCGAGCCGTTTCTCGTTTGGCGCTTCTGCCAGCTCGCGGCGCAAGGCACCCACCCGATGACTGAGCATCAGCGACCGCGCCATGTATTCACCGTGCCAGAACGGCATCCGCGCTGGCGTACCCGGCGCTGGTGTAACGACCACACGATCGTGCTCGATCGCCGCGATTCTCCACGTCGATGAGCCGAGCTGAAAGACGTCCCCCATCCTCGACTCGTGAACGAACTCTTCGTCCAGCTCACCCAGCCTGGTGCGATCGGGAAGGTTGACCGTGTAAAGTCCGCGATCGGGGATTGTCCCGCCGGAGATGACCGCAGTCATGCGTGCTGCGCGTGAACCGATAAGCACGTCGTTCACGCGATCCCAGGTGATTCGCGGCTCCAGTTCCGCCGCGATGTCAGACGGATACTTGCCCGAGAGCATCGCCACCACTTCGTCAAACGCGCTCCGCGATAGTTGATGGTACGGGTAAGCTCTCCGCACGAGCTTGAACAGGTCCTCGCTTCGCCAGTCGTCAACCGAGACGGCCGCCACGACCACCTGCGCCAGTACATCGAGTGCGTTTTGCACGACGTGGGTCGGCTCTACATCTCCCGCGCGCATTGCGGCAACTATTGCCGCGATTTCCACCGCGTCATCGCGAAAAGTCGGTACCAGGATCCCACGACTGGGGACGCCGAGGGTGTGGCCGGCTCGCCCGATTCGCTGGAGTGCTGAAGCGACCCGCTTAGGCGATTGAAGCTGGATCACCAGATCGACGGATCCGATATCGATCCCCAGCTCGAGCGAGCTCGTGGTGACCAGCGCCCGCAACGAGCCTGCTTTCAGGCGTTCCTCCAGGGCAAACCGGCGCTCCCTCGCCAGCGATCCGTGATAGGGCAGCGCAGTTTCCTCTTCCGCCAGCGTGTTGACTCGAGCAGCGATCTTCTCCGCCTGCGCGCGATTGTTCACGAAGACGAGCGTTGTCTTGGATGCCTGGATGTGCCGGAGAACGAGCGGCGCCACCGCCGGCCAGATGCTGCCGCCAATATTCCCGAGATCCGCCACCGGTGACTCGACGGAGATCAGCATCTCCTTGGTCATGCCGCAGTCGACGATCGTGACTGGCCTGAAGGTTTGACCCGGCGCAGCTTCTTCGCACCCGCCCAGAAAGCGCGCGACTTCGTCGAGGGGTTTCTGCGTCGCCGACAATCCGATTCGTTGTGGCGTGCTTTCGACGAGCGCTTCGAGTCTCTCCAGCGTCAATGCCAGGTGCGAGCCACGTTTGGTGCCAGCTATCGCATGGATTTCGTCGACGATCACAGCGCGCACCCCGCTGAACATTCCACGCCCCTTCACGGTGGTCAGCATGATGTTCAGCGATTCCGGGGTGGTGATCAGAATGTGGGGCGATTTTCTCAGCATCCTCGCCCGGGCTGACGCCGGAGTATCGCCAGTCCGAACTCCCACTCTGATTTCCGGGAACTCCTTTCCCGACACCGCAAATTTTTCTCGAAGCTCAGCGAGCGGCCGGTCGAGATTTCTCTGAATGTCGTTGTTGAGAGCCTTGAGGGGCGAGATGTAAAGCAGGTGCACCGCGTTAGGCAGCGGTTCCTTGATTCCGCGGACGATCAGCTCGTTCAGCTCCCACAGAAACGCGGCCAGGGTCTTTCCGGTTCCAGTCGGAGCAAGGATGAGTGTGTGCGCTCCGCTCGCGATTGCCGGCCACCCTTTTCGCTGTGGATCGCTGGGCTTCCCGAACGTCTCCTTGAACCACTGCCGTACGAGAGGATGGAAGCGCGCGAGCATGGCAGAGCTAGAGCACTCGGCGCAGCTTCTGCGCCCCCCACTCGAGAATCCTTCCCGAGAGCGGCCGTTTTCTGAATTCGTCCAGCTTTATCTCCTTCGACCGCGTCAGATCTTCGTTGAAGATCGAATCCATCTGCGCACCGACTGTACGATCGAGCGCAACGAGCAGCGATTCATTGTTGAAGGACAGCGACCTGTTGTCGAAGTTCATCGACCCGATGTCGGACCAGATCCCATCCACGACCATCGTCTTGGCGTGCATCATCGTCGGCTGATATTCGTATATCTTCACGCCGCCCTCGAGAAGCTTTTCGTAATACGTTCTGCCTGCGTACCAGGTTGTCTTGACGTCGGTCTTGTTGCTCACCGTGAGAACACGGACATCCACTCCTCTCTTCGCAGCGGCGAGCAGGAGATTCATGAAGTTCTCTCCGGGCACGAAGTAGGAGTTGCTGATGTAGAGCGTTCTGCGCGCGCCGGCGATCGACAGCGCCAGGAAACGCTCTGCCGGTGTGCTTCCGGTGCTCGGTATGGTATACATCAGACCAGCCTGCGTGTCTCCGATGTCGGCGAATGAGCTCTTGGGAAAGAACATGTCACCCGTAAGCAGCTCACCGGTGGCTTCAGCCCATGCGGCGGCGAAAGCCGCCTGCAGCGCACCAACCGTCGGGCCCTCAAACCGGACATTGGTCTCACGCCATTGATCCTCGTGGTGCCCATCGCCCAGCCAGTAGTCCGCGAGCCCGAATCCACCGGTGTACCCAACCCTTCCGTCCACCACCACCACGCGAACGTGCGATCGCTGCGCCGCTTTCTGCAGCGTGTACCAGCGAAGCGGTCTCAGCCACTTGACCTCAACGCCCGCCTTTTTGAGACCCTGAATCCATTCACGCTTGAGCGGCTGCGATCCGAACGCATCCAATAGCAGCAGCACCCGCACTTTGTGCTGGGCGCGATCTATCAGATACTTCGCCAGAGTGTCAGCGACTTTGCCGGGCTGCGAGTAGTACATCTGCACCGTGATCGTGTGTTCCGCTGACGCCAGGTCCTTCCAGAGCACCGGATAGGTGCCATCTCCGTTGAGCAGAATCTGGACTTTGTTGCCCGGATCTATGTGCGTGCCGGTGAGTAGCTCAATGCTGCGCGCAAACAGGGGATCCTCAATGCTCGGTGGCCCGTCCTTGTCTCCCTCGGCGATTACGCTCCTGACCGGCGCGTCGTGGGTTACCGAGAGAATGCCGATTAGCATCAGGACGAGGCCGAACAGAATGAGCGCCGCGATTGCGGTGTACTTGATCAGTGTCATATTCTCCCTTCATGACCTTCGTGGCCCGTCGGCGTATCACGACGCGTGCTATCGTCCTTGACCGGTCGCTCGAATCGCTCCCGATCTTTCGGCTGAGCGACTCCGCCGAGGATACGGCAATCTCCTTCTCTCCCGAGAGCGGCGGACGATGGCGTGTCCTGCCCAGCCCTGGCGATCGGCTGCCCGGCACTTTCGATCAGGATGTGTACATCGAGCTCCTGCACCGCTATCACGAAGCGGGAGCCCCTGAAGACGGCGTGATAAGCTTCACGCTCCACGCCTTTCTTCGCTCGATTGGCCGGCGGGTCGACGGCAGAACGTACGAGCAGCTCCGCTCTGCGCTGACGAGGCTCGAGCGAACAATCCTCGAGTCGAGCGGAGTATACGTTGCAGCAAGAGAAGGACAGCCGCTAGAAGGACGCTTTACCATACTTTCCTCTGTCTCCATTGCCCGTCGCCGCTTGGCCGAGCGTGAACAGTTCACCCTCTTTCCAGTTCTGACCGCATCGGAACCGGGCGACGCCCGTGTCACCATCGGTCCCGTGATCCGCTCCAACATCGCGGCCGGACACACCGTAACCCTCTCCGCAATCCATTACCTCTCCCTCACCAATCCCGTCGCGAGACGGCTCTATCGGTTGCTCGAAGTAGCCAGGGAAGAAGGCATGGTCACCTGGCGAGTGCCGCTTGCCTCGCTCGCTGAGCAGCTCCCTTTGACTCAACGCTATCCTTCCCATTTGCAACGAGTGCTCCAACCCGCTCACGAGATGCTGCTGGCAGCTGGCCTCCTGCGCGATGCCACCTTCAGGCAGGTCAGCCGCGACTGGATGGTCAACTAGACCGTATGTCCCGATCCAGAAAAAGCATGCTCATTGGCCTGGCGCTGATTCCGCTGATGGCCGGCGGCTTCGTATTTCAGCAGCGCGAAAGCCAACAGGGCGCTCGCCTTCTCGACCAAGTCTTGAACATCGTGTCCAGCCGCTTTGTCGACACAGTCGATCAGGCGACTCTATACGAGAAGGCCGCGCGCGGACTCGTTCACGAGCTGAACGATCCATACAGCGTGCTGCTGTCACCGAAGGAGCTCTCGACCTTCAACGCACAGACCAACGGGCGTTATGCCGGCATCGGCATGGAGATCGCCGAGACCCAGGGTTTCATCACCGTCCAGCGCGTATTCCCGCACACCCCCGCCGAGCAGGCCGGCGTGCAGGAAGGCGATCGCATCAACTTCATCGATACGACCAACATCCGCGGCTGGACTGTTTCCCAGACCTCTGATGCCCTCAAGGGAAATCCCGGCAGCAGAGTCCTGGTCAAATTCTCCCGCCCTGGCGTGTCCGAGCTGATTCCGATCGCGTTCACACGCGCAGTCATCAACATTCCGGCGGTTCCCTACGCCATCATGCTCGACGGCAAGGTCGGCTACATCCCGCTGCTCCAGTTCAACGAGAGTGCGCGAGATGAGATCGAAAGTTCCATCACTCGCCTGTCACGTGAGGGCGCGCGGGGCATCGTCATCGACCTCCGTGGCAATCCGGGTGGAATACTCGATCAGTCGCTGAGCGTCAGCAATCTCTTTCTCAAGAAGGGACAGCAGATCTCGAGCATCCGTGCTCGCAATGGTGAGAACCAGACCTTCGTTGCGAGCGACGACCCGATCGCGCCGACAATTCCTCTGGTGCTACTCACCGATGGCCGAAGCGCGTCCGCCTCGGAGATCGTTGCCGGTGCTCTTCAGGACCATGATCGCGCCCTCATCATAGGCACGACTTCGTTCGGAAAGGGGCTCGTCCAGTCGGTGTTTCCGCTCGATGGCGGCTACGCACTCAAGATGACGACGGCCAAGTGGTACACACCGAACGGCCGTTCCATCCAGAAGGAGCGTAAGCTTCTCCCCAGCGGCGATTTCGTGGAAGTAATGCCCGACTCGCTGGAGACGGATTCGGTCCGCCGTTCGCGTCCCGCTTTCCGCTCCGATGCCGGCCGCATCGTTTATGGTGGCGGTGCGATTACTCCGGATATCATCGTGCGACCCGACACGTTGACGACCGCTGAGCAGAAGGTGTTCAATGCCTTCGCTCCGAAGACGGCCGACGTCCGGGTTGCGCTCATGGATTACTCGCTCGAGCTGAAGAAGACAGTCAAACCCGATTTCACTGTGCCGCCTACCTGGCGCGAGGAATTCTATCGCCGGCTGCAGGCCAAGGGCGTGACGCTTGACCACGCACAATACGAGCTTGCGGGCGCTGAGATCGATCGGCTTCTTGGCAACACTGTTGCTCGGCTTGCTTTCGGCGACTCGACCGCCAAGAGGCGCAGTGTCAGTGACGACAACCAACTGACCCACGCACTGCAAGTGCTCAAGCAGAGCGCGTCACAGAAAGATCTCTTCACCATCGCCCAGCGCGAGCAACCCAACGGTTCCACCACCGCTCGCCGCTAAACCGATCAAGGAAAACGAAAAACTCCGGCGGATTATTCCGCCGGAGTTTTTTTGTTCCGGTCACGGCCACTGATGCTTGTTCGAGTAATTCCTGCCGAACACTTCCCTTAACACCGGCCGGGGATCGTCCGTTCTCACGACCGCATCGATCCTGTCACCGATGGTGACGGGCCGGGTGAATTGGAGGTACCGGCGATAGCTGTGACAGAAGCAAAGCGGCCCTTTGCGGGTGAGGTCGCCAAGCAGAATGTCGGGCTCGCCAAAGATCGTCATGGCGTAGAAGAAATTGAGCGTCCTCGGCTTCGGCAGATCGCTCTGCCTCACATTTCTGGGCATGCTGCCGTGCTTGCCCCACTGGACATCGATCGCCACCTGCGCCTTGGGCCACGGGGTGTGCAGGACCCGGCCGTGCCAGTAGGTCCACACGTCGACGGGGGCGTAAGTCGTGTCGTAGCCTACCCATAGCACCTCTTCATCGGTCGGTACCGTAAAGGGGATCCAGGACCCATGGACGTCATCCCGCCATAGAAGGTGGTAGGCGATTACCCGCCGATTGGGGTGCACAACCGCCACCACTCGTTCCAGGGGGAACGTTTCATCGCGTTGTACGTATAAGATCGGTGCCAGGCGCCGTGCCAGGATCGCTCCGCTATCGGTTGGGGCAAGTGCGTCGGGCAGATTGGCCGGTCTGAGCGGTATGTGAGCATGCGGCCCGCAGGCTGTAACGAATGCCAGTGTGAGTCCAATGCAGATCCGCTCTCGAATCTCGATGGCTTTTCCTCCGTTATTCAATGGATAGCCGTCAGCCGTCACCCTATGCGACGCCAGCCGCGCAGCGCCGCTTGAAGCAACTGGAGAGCTCATGCGCAAGCCACGTCCGAATGCGTACAACCCCGCTCAAGCCCTTTTTCTCATCAGCAACGATCGCCACGGATCTCCACTGAGCTGCCCCTCGTGCTCCGGATCGATCGAGCGCGACCCCCGGCAGGTTCCTCCGCCACCGTATACCCACGTCACCCTTCGCTGCAAAAGCTGCGGACGATCGGCGCATTACGTGGCCGGAGCGGCGTAGACGCGCAATCTGTTGCACAAAACTTGCCCACCTCTGCACTGCCGGATTGAGAACGCTCACAGGGAGAAATCCGGAGGGGCACGGTGCCTCGCACCGCTGCTCGGATGGTAATTGCTTTGGATTGCCCTGCGGAGAGAGGAATAGTTAAATGGCACGCATCACCGGTACGGTCAAATGGTTCAACGACGCTAAGGGATTTGGCTTCATCTCCCGCGAGGGAGGCCCCGACGTCTTCGTACATTTCAGCGCGATAGGTGGATCCGGCTTCAAGTCTCTCGCCGAAGGCGATAAGGTCGAGTTCGAGGTTGTTCAAGGTCAGAAAGGACCGCAGGCTGCCGACGTGACGAAAGTCACCTGAAGCAATTCGAGTTGCTCAACAAAAGCCCCGTCTGAACGGGGCTTTTTTGCATCCAGGGACATCCCAAAACTGGCTTCCCACAGGCGGCATTTGATTTGCTTTCATGCATACAATTGGTAGCTCACTCCAACCGGGAGATTTACGAATGGCTGCAATCTGGAAGGGCTCGCTGACATTCGGCCTTGTCAACATTCCGGTGGAGCTCAAGACCGCTGTGCGCGCCGATCATATCAGCTTCCGGCTCCTTCACAAAGAGGATCTCTCTCCGGTCAAATATGAGCGGGTCTGTCAGGCCGAAGGCGAGCCGGTTCCGTGGAACGAGATCGTAAAGGGCTACGAGTACGAGAAGGGAAAGTTCGTCGTCCTGACCGATGAGGATTTCAAGACGGCGGCCCTCGAGCAATCGAAGACGATCGACATCCTCGATTTCGTGAAGGAAGACGAGATCGATCCCAGATACTTCGAGACACCTTACTACCTCGTCCCGGCGAAGGGCGGAGAGAAGCCGTACGCCTTGCTTCGCGAAGCAATTCGACAGACCGGGTCGGTCGGCATCGGCAAAATCATAATTCGCCAGATCCAGCACCTCGCAGCCGTTAAAGTCGTCGGAGATGCGCTCGTGCTCGAGATCATGCGCTTCGCGAACGAGCTCGTAGAGGCCAAGGAGTTCAGTTTTCCGAGCCGCGAAGCCATTCGGCCCCAGGAGCTTCAGATGGCGGAACAGCTGGTAGCGAATCTCGCGGAGCCGTTCGATCCAACCCGTTATACCGATGAGTATCGCGCCAACTTGATGAAAATCATCAAGGCCAAGATGAAGGGTAAGAAGGTCAAGCTCGAGGAGCCCGAAGGCGAGGCTCCGGACAGCGACGTGCTCGATCTCATGTCTCGTCTTCGCGCCAGTCTCGAGGAAGGAAGCGGCAAGAAGGGAGCGGTGCGCGCCAAGCAGAAGACGGTACCGGCTGGTCGCAAGCCGGCGAAAGCGAAGAAGCGACAGACCGCCTAGGGCGGCGCGTCATGGCCGAGACGACGAGCGGAAGCTCCAGGCGCGGCGCCCGCTCGTCGCTCGCCGAGTACCGGCGCAAGCGCGATTTCTCGCTCACAAAAGAGCCGTCGGGAGACAAAGCTCCCTCTCCGAGTCGGCCCGGCCGGTTACGCTTCGTAATCCAGAAACACGCCGCTACCCGCCTCCATTTCGACCTCCGCCTCGAGCTGGACGGCGTGATGAAGAGCTGGGCCGTCCCCAAAGGCCCTAGCCTCGACCCCTCCGTGAAAAGGCTGGCGATGCAGGTTGAGGATCACCCCATCGACTACAACACCTTCGAGGGCACCATTCCAAAGGGTGAGTACGGCGGCGGCACCGTGATGTTGTGGGATCGAGGGACATACTCTTCCGACACCGCCGTTTCTCCGGAGGAGGAAGCCGACGCGATCCGCGAGGGCTTGAAACGGGGAGACGTGAAAATCACCTTCCACGGTGAGCGGCTCCATGGCTCGTTTGCGCTCGTTCGCATGAAATTCGCGCGCGATTCGTCATCCTCTTCGAAGCCCCAGTGGCTTCTCATCAAGCACCGTGACGAGTTTGCAACTGAAGAGGATGTCGTCGCTGACAACATGACCTCCGTGGACTCTGGCCGTACTATGGAAGAGATAGCGTCCGGCAAGAGCCGCGTCTGGAAAAGCAATCGCGAGCCAAAGGCAAAGCCCGCGGCACGCGCCGTCACTGCGGCGCCCCTGGAGCCGATGTACGCGAGTGTTGGCAGCGAAATCCCGGGGGATGGCTGGACCTTCGAGCCGAAATACGACGGTATTCGCGTTCTTGCGTTCGCGACGTCGAGCGAGGTCAAGCTCATGACCCGCAACGGCAAGGACAAGGCGGCGCAATTCCCGGAGATAGTGGCCTCACTAAAAAAGCTCGCGACCCAGACCAGGCGCTCGCTCGTGCTCGACGGCGAAATCGTCGCGCTACACGATGGAGAGCCGGCGCGGTTCCAGGAACTTCAGGGCCGCATGCACGTCAAGGCGTCGAACCTCATCGAGCGCCGCTCGTCCACAGCCCCAGCGGCGCTCATTCTGTTCGACATCCTGATGGATGGCGACGAGGCATTGATTCGAGAGCCGTGGTCGGAACGGCGAGCAAGACTTCTCAAGCGCGTGGGCAAGCGCGTGACGACTCAGCTACGCGTCACGGAATCGAGCGAGGGTGACGGGAAGAAGATGCTGGAGAAAGCGCGCCGTCAGGGGTGGGAAGGGATCATCGCGAAGCGGGTCGACTCCCTTTACGAGCCCGGCCATCGCTCGCGGGCGTGGCTCAAGCTCAAGATCGAATTCCGACAGGAGTTCGTCATCGGAGGGTACACAGAGCCGCGCAACAGCCGCGAGCACATCGGCGCACTCCTCCTCGGCTATTTCGACAAGGATCGGTTCATTTACGTCGGCCATACCGGCGGCGGCTTTACGCGAAAAGGGCTGGAGGAGATGTATGGTCGGCTCAAGCCTCTCGAAAGAAAAACTCCACCATTCGAGGAGATACCCAAGACCAACGAGAAAGCCCACTGGGTGAAGCCCGAAATCGTTGTTGAGGTCAAGTTCAACGAGTGGACCGCCGATCGTCGGCTGCGCCAGCCGATTTTCCTCGGCGTTCGCGACGATAAGAATCCGGAAGAAGTGGCCCTCGAGCCTCCGAGTGTCCAGAAGAAGCCGGCTCGAGAAAGCACAGTTGCAAAGCGGCCGCCGCGCCCCAGTGTTGCCGCGCGCGCTAAAACGGCGGCCAAAACTCCACGCCCCGGAAGCGCACGTCAGGTATCGAAGCCAGCGCCGGCCGGCACAAAGGTCGACACGACATCGCTGCTCGAGCAGCTGACGGCAATCGAGGAGAAAGGCGGCGAAGCCTCGCTCGACTTCGGGCGCGGAAAGACCCTCAAGGTATCCAGTCTCGACAAGGTCTTCTTCCCGAAAGAGAAGTACACCAAGGGCCACGTGATGCGCTATTACACCCGCATCGCTGATTTCATCCTTCCCACAGTCGCAGACCGGCCGCTGGTCCTCAAGCGATTCCCCAATGGAATCGACGGTGAGAGCTTCTACCAGCAGAAGGCTTCAGAGACCACCCCGGCTGGGGTTAGGGTCGAGACCATAGAAACCGATGGAGGAGAGAAGCAGCCACGCTACATCGGAGGCGACCTGCTCACGCTGCTCTACACGATTCAGCTGGGCGCAATATCCGTTGATCCGTGGCATTCACGCGTTCAATCCCTCGAATACGCCGACTACACGATCATAGATCTCGACCCGGGGCCTAGAGCGAACTTCGCCCGGGTCATCCAGGTTGCGCGCTGGACAAAGGAGGTAATCGATGGGTGCGGGCTAAACGCCGCAATCAAGACCTCCGGGTCGAGGGGGTTGCATATATATCTACCTCTTCCTCCGAGGACGCCGAACGAAGCAGCCACGCTGGTTGCGCAGATGATAGCGACGAAGGTCGTGGCTGCGCATCCGAAGGAATCGACGATCGAGCGCTTCGTAAAAGCGCGTGGGGCTGCGACCGTTTATGTCGATTACCTGCAGAACATCCAGGGCAAGACCGTGGCTGGCCCCTATTGCGTGCGAGCAAAGCCGGGAGCGACGGTTTCAACGCCGCTCAAGTGGAGCGAGCTGACCGATGATCTCGACCCACGCGATTTTGATGTCACGAATGCGGCCGAGCGCTTTGAAAAGATTGGAGATATCTGGAGCGAAGCGATGAGGAAGAAAAACTCGCTCCGGGCGCTCGTGTAAACGAGCTAGCGGCCGCCGTTGCTCACTTTGCGGAGAGGCAGCTCTATCTGTCCGCCTTCGACTTCGCCTTGCTTGGCGGAATCTCCGAAGATCGGATCGCTCGACTCGTCAACCATGTGAGTGAGCTTGTAATAAAAGTGGAGCGCGTGAATAGGCGCCATGAAGCTGCGGTTGCCCGCCCGAGAGATGGCAATAGCTTCTTCGCGCACTCGGCGAGGAAGATCGCGCGCCGCCGGAAGTGCAAGAAGTCGCTGTATTTCTGTGCTGTCTCGTGCGAGCAGAGCTGCGCACAAACTATCCAGAAAAGCGAGCATACTACCGGGCCCCCTTTTGAGCTTGTCGAGCCTTATGTACACATTGCAACTAATACACCGCTACCGCAAGAGGTTCCTAGGGCTAAACCCCCTTGGTACCAGCCTGTTACCGCCGTCACGGATAGAGGAAATCGAACCGTATTCCGCGGTGGGGTCTACGCCTTTTCTTCGGTGCATACCGAAAAAGCTGGGCGGGTCTCCCTCTGCCTTCGCTGCGCATTTCGTCTGTAGATTCGACGAGCGAAGCACCCTGCAGGGCACGCCGGAAACTGGCCTTGTGCAAGCGTTTACCGAGCAGGAGCTCATACATGTGTTGTAGCTCGCTCAGGGTGAAGGCCGGTGGGAGAAGTCGGAAGGCGATGGGGGCCTGATCGAGCCGGCCCTGGATCGTTTTAGTGGCCGCCTCGACCATCGCGCGCTGCCTCGGCGAAAGCGGAGGAAGGTCTCCAAACGGGAACCAGGTATAGCCCGCCCGTGGGGACGCCGTCTCATGAGGGACCAGCGCTACATAAGCGATGGATATGTCCGCATCGGCCGGATGCCGTTTGCCGTCGCCGAATGCACCGACCTGTTCCATCCATATCGGGGGTTCTCCGAGAGCCTCCTGAGCGACCCGCGTGCCCGCGGTGTCCAGGATCTCGCCAACTTGCGGGACTCGCCACGGAAGAGACCATCGCTCTCGCTCCGTCGAGTTGCGAGCCAGCAGGATTGCCAGGTCTTCTCCCATCGCGGTAACGACAACGACGTCGACAGTGTACGTCGCGGGCTTTGAGGACCGGTCACGCATGGTGGATGCGAATTAGTCACTTTTTGAGACTAAAGTCAAGGTCGCATCATTTGGTTTTTTTTGGAGTGACGTCGGATCTCGTGGCCCAGGACGTCGGAGGCAGGTGACACTGATATAGGGATGAACCAGGCGATCGTCAACAGACTCTTTTCAAAAAACTTTTTGTTTCGAGCGCCCGGGTATCAAAATGTTGAGCAGCCCGCGCCTCAGCGCGATTGCACCGGTCTTTCCTCTCCCGTCCCACGACTCGCGTATGGCGGTATGGTGATCGGTAAGTGACCCGAGATTGCTGATGTTCCAAGCAGTGCACGCGCTGCTGCCGTCTGAGAAACAGGAAAGCCACCCCACGCAACGAGATACGTGCCTACCCACGGCAGCTGCTGCAGCAGATAAGGATTCCCGAATGAGATCACCATTGGCTTTCGTCCCCGCTGGGCAAGGCTCTGCACGAAGTTTGTGAATGCCTGCGGTGCGCTCGCTGTTACAGCGTCCCAGCTTTGTCCCACGTAGGAGCTGACAATCGTAACGTCCGCGGAATCGGCGGCCGCGATCAACCTTGGATAGTTTAGCGCGGCGTCTTCGGTTGCGACAAACTCGGTGCGCAGATTTGGCAGGCCAGTCCGCAGTTCCGCGTTGAACGCATTGCCGGCGGGAAGGTCAGCACGGCGGGCCAGAGTTATCGAAAGAACTCGAGCGCCGGGAACTCTGAGCGGGACTTGTCTCAGCGAATCCTTCACCAGCGTGATCGATTTTTCTGCGACGCGCCGCGCGATCTGCACGTTGGTGCTGTCCCCGACGAGAAACCTTAGCGCGCTGAGATCCACCAGCTTGTTTCGCGCGAGCCCCAATCGGCGCTTCGCCTCCAGAACGCGCCGCACCGACGAATCGAGTCGCGCTTCCGTGTAACGCCCCTCTTTCACCCCGTCGACGACCGCATCTATCGTCTGCGGTATGTCGAGCGGCTGAATCAGGACATCGATGCCGGCGGACACCGCGCGTTTTACTGCTTCAGCAGCCCCGAACTGATCCAGAACGCCGCGCATGTCCATCGCGTCCGAGATGATGATTCCCTTGAAACCCATCTCGCCGCGCAGCAGACCGGTCAGAACCTTTGGTGAAAGAGTGCCCGGCACATTGGAGGAGTCGAGCGCGGGCATCGCGCCGTGAAACGACATTATCGCCCCAACACCCCCGTTAACCGCAGCCCGGAACGGGACTAGCTCCACTGTGTCCAGCCGGCTTCGGCTGACGGTTACGATCGGCAACGCCAGGTGCGAGTTCACCCCGGTATCGCCGTGACCGGGAAAATGCTTTCCCGTCGCAATCATCCCATGATCCTGCAGACCGTGGATAAACGCGACTCCCATCCGCGCGGCAAGACTTGGATCCTCGCCGTAAGAGCGGGTGTTGATGACCGGGTTGTCTGGATTGTTGTTGACATCGAGCACTGGCGCGTACGCGATGTGAATTCCGAGCGCGCGACCTTCGAGCGCCGTGAGACGCCCCTGTTCGTAAGCGAGCGTGGTGTCACGAGTTGCGCCAATGGCCATCTCAGGCGGGAAGACGATCGCGCCACCGAGATCGATTGCATTGGGGACGAAGTAGCCACCGCGTGCGCGAAATCCGGCGCCCGCTTCGAGATCGGCGCCGAACAAGAGCGGAACCGTGCTCATCGACTGCAGCGCGTTCAGCTTGGCGGCTAACTCTGTCGGCGATCCCACCGAAATTGTGAATCCGCCGACCTTCTCCTGCTGGATGTACTGGGTCAGCCGTCGCCACTGGGGTGAATCGCCCGATGCATAATCGCCGAGCACACTCGGCCAAACGATTTGCGCGGCTTTCTCCCGGAGTGTGAGCGAAGCAAGAACGGAATCGGTCCAGCGGGAAGAAGTTGCCGCGCCGAGCTGGCCGGACTCCGTAGGACCGCCGCCGGTGGTCCTGCACCCTGCCGCCGCGAGCAGGAGGCCTAAAGCGAGCAATCGCTTTGGGTTCCGCATCATCAGTGCGCGATCGTTCCC
>Ga0193715_1000252_pt1 | contig 14490 bp, 19 predicted proteins | sample U2m2metaG_FD_143040 | JGI IMG/M metagenome (GOLD analysis project Ga0193715, IMG submission 143040) | Soil microbial communities from a riparian zone of the East river system, Colorado, United States - U2m2 | ecosystem: Environmental > Terrestrial > Soil > Riparian zone | place: USA: East River... | reverse complement strand
TTACGCGCATGTGGCAAAGCACAATTTCGCTTCGATACGTGTCTTACAAAAATGCGGATTCCAACTTGCACGAAAAGATATGTGCGATGGCGATGATGGCGAAGAACTTGTTATGGAGCTGCGCTCCGATCGTTGCGCCACGGCCGCCAATAAACCCACAAAGACCTAACCAGGCGATGGAGCCAACGGCCCCATTGCGAAATAACGTCAGCCTGTTTGCCACTGCACCCCGCCGTGGCTTATCTCTTTCTCGTTAGATGTAATCGCGCATGGGAGAGCTAAAGCCGAAGATGGCGGCGAGCATTCGCAAGATCCGCCATGTTTTCATGCATGATTGGGACCCTATCGGGGTTGGTGCGATGGACGATTGGCCAGAAGATGAGTACGACGGCTACGTCATGCCGATGTACAGCTTGCTGCGTCAACGCAAGACGCGGCGGCCATTTCCGCGTATCTCGCACAAGTCTACGAGTACATCATGGGTTCGCGTCTACCGGCAGAGACTTTCGCGGAGCCCGCTCAGAAGTTCCTACAGATTGATGTGAGTGAGGATGAGATTCACCACTAAACATCTAACCAAGCGATGGAGCGAACGTCGGACCGCTGTACGCTCCACTCTTAAGATGAATTCCACCCTTCCACTCCAAGCAACGCGCGGTCTCGTCCGCCGTCGCCCATCTTGTTCTCGTTAGACCTAATGCGTCGCGCTCCGGTGTTAGGCTTCATTTTTACAGTCGTTTCGGTACTGGGCGCAGACGCGCTCGTGGCCTCACCCTCTCGGGTCTGCCCATCCATGTCGCTCGTACCCCAGCCTCTCCATTCCCGCGGGCTCCATTCTCTTTGACTCATGATCTTCCCAGCTCACTCGCCCTCGGGGTTGCCCGTCCATGTCGCGGCTTCCCAGCTCGCTCCATTCTCGTTAGATGGAACTGGGTCTCAGGCCACTTCCCGTCGAGACCGGCCCGAGACATGCAAACAGAGGACAGCATCGCGCACCAGCGCAACCAATCGCTGAGCTCTTGACCCAAGAGGACAGCGAGTTGAGGCGGCCCGTCTCGAGCCGTAGCGTAGGCGCAGATATAACGCTGGAGAGAAGTGAGCAAATGCCAAAATATCTCGACCGGTAAACTGGGCAGGCAGCAAATGATTATCATCGCCAGGTGTGCTGGTTTCCCAGAGACTGACGGTAACGCGCTCGCTACTTTTTATCTTTTCCAGTGCCGCAACTTTCGAATCCCCGGGGTTTCAATCTTTAGAAACCTATGACGCTATGAACTGGAGAAAATTCGTTTTCCTTGGTTGCATGGTAGCATGCATTTTCGCAGCCTCGATTGCGAAGGCGCAGATGACCGGGCACGGTAATACGCCACGTTCGATTGCCCGAATGCCGATGCACCGCGCTCCGATGCCAGGTTCGATGGCGCGGACGCCAATTCGCCGCCCTCCAATGATGAATTCAGCCTTGGATCTTCGACGCTTTAACCGTTTCAACTATAAAGACTTCAATCAAGCTAATCGGTTTCGTCGATTCAAGCATTTCAACAAGATCATCTTTATCGGCAACTTCGCCTCGCCATGGTGGCGGGGTCCCTGGTGGGCCTGGAACTGGGCCTACCCATACGGGTCCTACGCATATCCCTATCCATCCGACTACTCCAGCTACTCCGGCTACGGAAACGGGTATGGTAACTATGGTTATAGTTATGGCTATGGTTATGGTTATGGTTATGGATCGTCCGCCTATGATTACGGATATGTCTCCCCGCCTCTAAGGTACTACGACTACGCCAATGACGATGAGAGTGCTGTGCGCAATGTTCTCGCGGAATACGAAGTTTCTTGGAACGGCCATGACACGGCCGGCTTGGGTCGTCTCTTCACTGAAGACTGTGACTACGTAAACATCGACGGTGTCCACTGGAAGGGAGTGCAGGAGATTGTCCAGCGGCACACGGAACTGTTTCAGAAGAGATTAAAGACTGCCGTTCGGAAGCTTACCGGTGTAGAAGTTCGTTTTTCAACGCCCGATGTTGCACTTGTTCATGCTACGTGGGACGTCACTGGTTCGAGTCGTCCCACTGGAAAGGCCGTTCCAGTTCTGAAAGAAATCACCACGATGGTGATGGCCAAAACTAACGGGAAGTGGCTAATCACGTCTTTTCAGAACACGGAGAGCGGGGAGTGAACAGATTCTTGTGGTCCGGCATCAGGCCACCCCATTTAGCCAGTCTTCCGTTTAAAAGGCTAGAAACAGATGACAAATTGCCGTCTGATTTCCAGGTAAACCTCTGCGGGCTACGATATGGTATCTGAATGCCGGTCCATTTTTCTCGAAACTTCGCCGTTTCGACTCCGTAGAACGAGGTGACGAATGCACAACGAAGGCGAGCAAAATTCGATAACTGTGCCAAAAGAGACTGAAAGGCTTGCTGGTGAACTCGAAATCGACTATCAGCGCAATAGGGTGATGTTTTATCCGAACGCGCTGCGCGAGCTTACATTTAGCTTACCGCTCACGCCGTCGGACGTCGATGTCGTGCGGAGTCTGGCGCAGATTACTCGAAAACTGGAAACGCACGGTTTGCGCAACTAGAGGGACGGAAATCAAGCTGCCGCTTGTGACGATTAAGCCCCCGTCCCGATAGCGCGAAAATTCCAGTATTTTTGTCACGACACCCTCGATGTCGTCTCGGTGCCCAGCTACCCTAGTGCGATTCTCGTCTTCGCGCTCACGCACTCCCGCCGTAATATTGTTCAACGCGAGTCGTGGCTTATCTCTTGCCGTTAGATGACTCGCCAAAACGACCGCCGTTTTTGTTTCCATTAGCACTGTTCGCTCGCCCCGCGGTTTCCATCCGCAAGGAAGTCTTGACGTTTTAACGCGCTGCCAGTAAAAGGCTGTTTGCTTTGCAGGAGCGCGATCAAAGTGAAACAGTGTATTAACCCCATGATTAGAGCGCACCTTGTTCGAGGTGTCTTTTGCCTGATTCTGCTTGTAGCCGTTTGCGTGATCCCATTCGCCCTCGGGCAGCGAGCCACAACCAAGCAAAGCGCGGTCGCGGCCCCACTCCTTTTGGGATCGAGGCCAGTCGCGACATTGTCTACCGGCGACGATCCCGCGAGCGGAACCTGGACTGTCACGGGCAGCCTAAACACAGCACGCTATCTTCACACGACCACTTTGCTTTCTAACGGCATGGTCCTTGTTGCAGGGGGATTAGATAGCGACTTAAATGCTCTCGACAGCGCAGAACTGTACGATCCTGCGAGCGGGACCTGGACTCTCACCGGCAGCCTAAACACAGCACGCGTTGCTCACACGGCCACCTTGCTGTCTAACGGCATGGTCCTTGTTGCAGGAGGATTTGATACCGGCTTAAATGCTCTCGACAGCGCGGAACTGTACGATCCCGCGAGCGGGACCTGGACTGTCACGGGCAGCCTACACACAGCACGCTATTATCACACGGCCACCTTGCTGCCCAACGGCATGGTCCTTGTTGCAGGAGGATTAGATAGCGACTCCAGTGCTTCTGCCAGCGCGGAAGTATACGATTCTGAGAGCGGGACCTGGACTGTGACGGGCAGCCTAAACACAGCCCGCGAGGCTCACACGGCCACCTTGCTGCCCAACGGCATGGTCCTTGTTGCAGGGGGATTTGATAGCACCTTCAATGCTTCTGCGACCGCAGAACTGTACGATCCTGTGAGCGGGACCTGGACTGCCACCAGCAACCTCAACAACGCACGCGTTTTTCACACAGCGACATTGCTGCCCAACGGCATGGTCCTTGTTACCGGGGGACATGATGGCCCCAGTTTCACCCCTTCCGACGTCCTCTCTGGCGCGGAACTGTACGATCCTGCGAGCGGGAGTTGGACTGTCACGAGCAGCCTGAACACAGCACGCTATGTTCACACTGCCACCTTGCTGTCTAACGGCACGGTCCTTGTTGCAGGGGGAATAAGCGGCATCGATGTTCGTGCGAGCGCGGAACTGTACGATCCTGCGAGCGCGACCTGGACTGTGACAGGCAGCCTAAACACAGCACGCTTTGATCACACGGCCACCTTGCTGTCTAACGGCATGGTCCTTGTTGCAGGGGGAGAAACTAGCAGCTTAAATGCTTCTTTTCCGGTCGACCCTGACACTATCGTCCCAGTGGCGAGCGGGGAACTGTACACTCCTGCACCAACCCCAACGCCCACTCCGACGCCGAGGACGACACCTAGACCGCGTCCCACTCCGCATCCCCGTCCAACGCCTCCGTTCACTCCCACGCCTACAGCCACTCCCATTGCGACACCAACCCCAACTCCGACAGTTACCCCTACGCCTACACCAACCGCCACTCCGCAGAGTCTCACTGCTTGGGAGAGGTTTTTTGAGAAGCGACACAAATAGACCTAGCCAATCGATGAAACTAACGGCCCCATCTCGAAACAAGTTCAGTTTGTTTGCTATCACACCCTGGATTTCATCCAGGTGCCCGACTACCCTAGTGCCATTCTCGTCTTCGCGCTCATGCACTCCCGCCGTAATGTTGTTCAACGCTAGTCGTGGCTTATGATGTTTTCTTTCCGCGAAAACATCCTTCGAGCTTCCCGTCCATGTCGCACCGATTGATTCGGTTTCAGCCCGAAAACCTCACCCTCTCGGGTCTGCCCGTCCATGTCGCTCGCATCCCAGCGGCTCCATTCCCGCGGGCTCCATTCTCTTTGACTCATGACCTTCCCGGCTCATTGGTTCTTTCGCTCCAGCTCAAGAACCGTACCCTCGCGGCTTTTCCGCCTACCCCGCGGCTTCCCAGCCCGCGGTGTTCGCCCTGTCGGGCTATCCCGTCCATCTTGCAGATTCCCAATCTGCTCGATTCTCGTTAGGCCACTTCCTATGCGTTTGGTCATTTTCGACATCGATGGCACACTGACTCAGACCATGAAGGCCGACGAGGAGTGTTTCCTGCGTGCATTGGCTGAGGTCTGCGGATTCGGTGAGGTTGATACTGATTGGTCACGCTACAAGCACGCGACTGATGCCGGTATTTTCCACGAGATTCATGAGATTCGCACCGGACGTGCTCCATCGGCTACCGAGGTTTCGCGATTTCGCCAGCACTTCGTGGGCTTGCTTGCACAGGTTTCGTCTGAATCTCCTTTCCCCGCCGTGACAGGAGCGGCCCGGTTGCTTTCTCGTTTGGCTGATAGTGCCGGGCATCAGGTTGCACTTGCGACCGGAGCATGGCGTGACTCGGCGCGTCTCAAGATGGCCAGTGCTGGTATGTGCTACGAGGACTTCCCCTCAGCATCGGCTGACGATGCCCTGGACAGAGAGTCCATTATTAGATTGTCCAGGCAAAGAGCAGCCGAGCGATATGGCAGATTTGAGAGCACCGTTTACGTTGGAGACGGGGTTTGGGATGCTCGTGCGTGTCGCAGCATTGGCATTCCGTTCATTGGCATTGCCACCAGCAGTCGCGCGACACGGCTGTCCGCGGAGGGAGCTTTTTGCGTCTTCCCTGATTACAGTGACACGGATTTATTTTTGAGCAGTGTGTATGAGACTACAGTTAAGGAGAAGAACCTATGATCCCAAGTCTTATAGCGCAGAAATGCAGGATACTAATTGCCTCAATCGCGATACTGACAGCCGGAGTCATCCTCCCGCAGCGTTCATTGGCGAGCGCCGGCGAACCGCGGAAGGTTATTCATCAGCTACGGATCTACGAAATATTTGATGCCAATAAAAAATCGTTTCATGACCGTTTTCGAGATCACGCCATGCGCATCATGGCGAAATACGACTTCAAGATCGTTGCCACCTGGGAATCGAAAAAAGACAATCGAACCGAGTTCGTTTATCTCCTCGAATGGCCCGACGAGGAAACGATGACCGATCGCTGGAAGAAATTCTTGCAGGATCAGGAATGGATTAAGATCAAGAAGGAGACAGGCGAAATTAACGGACCGCTCGTGGGAGAGATTCAGGCTCGCACATTGTATTTGACGGACTATTCGCCGCATAAAGCATTGGCAAAGTGAGGCTGGTCATCGCGACGACCGGCTTCTTTTCACCTGCGTAAAATCGCGGCGAAAAAAATTGGCAAAAAAAAGCTTGCATGTGATCTGGTGTTATAGTTAACTATATCACCATATGAGGCGAAGCGAGTATTCAACAGGGCCGCGCGCAGCCTTGGGTGTTGGGAGAACCGGATGAATCGTGAATGGAATGATAATCAGCCCATTTATCGACAGCTTCGTGACCGTGTCGTCCATATGATACTCGACGGCCTGCTCAAAGAAGGCGATCCTCTGCCCTCGGTGCGCAATGTTGCCGCCGAATATCGACTCAATCCCCTGACCGTTCTAAAGGCTTATCAGGAACTGGTCGACGAGGACTTGGTCGAAAAGCGGCGCGGCCTCGGCATGTTTGTGAAAGAGGGCGCGCACAAATCGTTACTCAAAGACGAGCGGCAGAAGTTCCTTTCGGAACATTGGCCGAGGGTACACGCAACAATTCAACGGCTCGGCCTGGATCCAAAAGAACTGCTCGATGCCGCAACCCGCAACTCAAAGAGAAAGGACGGTCGCTGAAACTATGGCAACGATAGAAGCGCGCGGACTTCGCAAGGCTTTCGGCACAACGGTCGCGCTCGACGGGATCGATTTGTGTGTTGAAGAAGGGCGCATCCTCGGACTTGTCGGTCCCAACGGTGCAGGCAAAACGACCGCGCTCAATGCGATCCTCGGCCTCACCTCGTATCAGGGAGAATTAAAGGTGCTGGGACGCGACCCATGGACCCAGCGCGACGGGCTTATGCAAGATGTGTCTTTCATCGCCGACGTGGCCGTCCTGCCACGCTGGATTCGAGTTACGCACCTGCTCGACTATGTCGCAGGCGTCCATCCCCGATTCGATCGCGTGAAAGCAGAGAGTTTTCTCGCCAAAACCACGATCAAACGCACGAGCAAGGTAAGAGAATTGTCCAAAGGAATGGTAGCCCAACTGCATCTCGCATTAGTGATGGCGATTGACGCGAAGCTGCTGGTGCTGGACGAGCCAACCCTTGGCCTGGACATCCTTTATCGCAAACAATTCTACGATTCGCTGTTGAACGATTACTTCGATCATAGCCGCACGATCATCGTAACGACGCACCAGGTGGAAGAGGTCCAGGACGTCCTAACCGATCTCATGTTCATCAACCGCGGCCAGATTGTCCTTCGGTGCAGCATGGAAGAATTCGACTCTCGCTACGTAGAAGTGATGGTGAATCCCGAGCATGTCACAGCAGCGCGCGCGTTGAAACCGATTCACGAGCGCCCCGTGTTTGGCCGCAGCGTCCTCTTATTCGATCATGCCGATCGCGACCAACTCGCTGCGTTTGGCGAAGTGCGCAGGCCCAGTATCGCCGACTTGTTCGTAGCCGTGATGAGTAATAACGCCACCGCACCACCGCCCCTCCCGCGCCAAGCTACAGCACCTGAGATAACGAAATGAATACTCAATCGGATAACACGCCTGAGTCCGCCGGGGTCAGCGCCCCCGGCTACAACGCCTCGCCGACCCAGCCGTTCTTATGGTCGGTGCGACGCGAGTTATGGGAGAACCGTTCGATCTACGTCGCACCACTGATCGTCGCCGCAGTCGTGTTATTCGGTTCTTTTGTCGGCTCCTTTCATCTGCCAGATCGCCGGCGGTTAGCGATGTTACTTGATCCAGCCCAACGGCGGGCCGCGATCGAGATGCCGTACGATATCGCTGCAATGATTGTCATCCTGACAGCATTCGTCGTCGGTGTCTTCTATTGTCTCGACGCGCTTTACGGCGAACGCCGCGAACGAAGCATCCTTTTCTGGAAGTCGCTTCCGGTTTCGGACCTCACAACCGTCCTCTCGAAAGCCGCCATTCCGTTGGTTGTTCTGCCGCTCATTATCTTTCTGATCATTGTTGCGACGCAATTCAGCATGATGCTAATCAGTAGTGCGGCATTGATGCCTAGCGGTCTTGCTGGGACGACGTGGGTAAATTTCAATTTGTTTCAACAATCGTTGATACTCCTCTATAGCTTGATCGTAATCGCGCTGTGGCATGCCCCAATCTACGGCTGGGCGCTGCTGATTTCCGGATGGGCGCGACGCGCGACATTTCTGTGGGCGGTGTTACCACTGCTGGCCATAGGCGCTCTTGAGAAGATTGCGTTCGATACTACCCATTTTGTATCGATGCTGAAAGATCGCGTGTTCGGTGCCGGTGACACAGCTTTCGCGTTCCGCCCACAACACGGCGTTGCAATTGATTCTCTGCTTCAACTCACGCCCGGAAGATACCTGGCCACACCGGGGCTCTGGATCGGGCTTATAGTCGCCGCGGCGTTGGTAGCCGCAGCGGTGCGACTCCGCCGTTATCGCGGCCCTATATGATCGTCACGATGAGAGATTGTAGGGCAAGCGCATCGCTTGCCAATTATAAGACGGCAGGCGGAGTGCCTCCCTTACTACAACGTAGGCCTGACACAGGTACTTAACTAGGGAGCGAAACTCATGCATCCAACCAAGAAAGCCGGCCGTATCGCGGGCGCCATTTACGCGTCAATGGTGTTCGTTGGGCCGTTCAGTCTGCTCTACGTGCCTAACCAATTGATCGTCCGCGGCGATGCCACGGCAACAGCGGCCAATATACTAAATCATGAGACTATGTTTCGGCTTTGGATCATCGGCGATCTTTGGATGCCGGTAATTTTCATCTGCCTGGGGGTCGCGCTTTACAATTTGCTTAGCGGCGTTAGCAAGCCTTGGGCGCTGCTGATGCTCAGCTTCGTCCTCGTTTCCTCTGCTGTCGGTTTTCTGGATACGTTGAACAATATCGCCGCCGATCTTCTGTTTCGCGGCGCGGACTTCTTGAGTGTTATCGATAAAACGCAGCGCGATGCGCTCGGCATGCTCTTTATCCGGTTGCACAGCAAGGGAACGTTTATCAACGAACTGTTTTGGGGTCTGTGGCTCTTTCCGTTTGGCCTTCTCGTCTATCGCTCCGGATTTTTACCGCGCTGGATCGGAGTCTGGCTCATGATTAACTGTTTCGCTTACGTGATTCTCAGTCCCATCGCGTTGTTCTATCCAGCCTACTACGGCACTGCATTTAAACTCGCGCAGCCTGTCTTATTCGGCGAACTCGCGATCATGCTGTGGCTCCTGATCAAAGGCGCCAAGGTATCCTCAGTCGCAGCCGTCACAGCACAAACGAAGACCGCATGAATAAAATCGACAATTCACAACGCGTGGCTGCAAAAGTCGCGGGAATCAGTCTCCTCTTCTCCATCGTGATCGTGGTGTTTGCCAACTATGTGCTGCTCAATCCTCTCATCGTTCGAGGCAATGCCGTGGAAACTGCGAGGAACATCATCGCGCACGAAACGCAATTCCGCGTCGCCCTCACCTGCTTCCTTGCTTACAGCGCAATCGTTGTGGTTCTCCTCGCAGCGTTGTACGTAATTCTTAAACCAGTAAATGAAGGCCTTGCCCTGGTTGGAGCATTGTTCCGTCTGGTCTTCGCCATAATGTGGCTTCTTAGCACGCTCAACATGCTTAGCGCGCTACGACTCGTGGGTGGTGCTAGTTATCTGCAAGCCTTCGAAGCAGACCGATTGCAGGTGTTGGCCAGGCTAAACATCGGCGCCACTTTCGATGATTACTACGTTGGCCTTCCGTTTTTCGGATTAGCCGCAACTGTTTGCGCCTGGTTGTGGCTCAAATCGAGATATATTCCAAAAGGAATAGCTGTCTTCGGCATCGTCTCGTCGGCATGGTGCGTGATTTGCGCTTTTATTTTCCTCATTTTTCCCGGATTCGCCAAGCCGGTTGATCCGTATTGGTTCGATTCGCCAATGGCCATCTTCGAACTGATCTTGAGCGTCTGGCTGTTATCTAAAGGGATCCGACTACCAAATCCTGGGGAAGCGGACCATATGACCGAGAGCGCGAGGAAATCCGTTTCGCTGCGATTACCGGTGTTTCTTTAGCTCTATGAAGCTAAAGCGCGTTTTGAAATGGAGTGCGTTCATCATCCTACTTGCATTGATCCTATGGGGTTTCACTGCCTACTGGACGTCGACGAATGACTGCAATCGCAACGCCGCTACTCCAACTGTTCCCATGAAAGCTGTACGTTATTGCGAATACGGCTCGCCGGATGTCGTCAAGCTCAAGAGCGTTGAAAAGCCGGTCCCGGAAGACAATCAGGTCTTGATCAAGGTTCGGGCGGCTTCACTCAACGCGTTTGATTCGTACGTGATCCGCGACACGTGGCTTGGTCGCTTGATCTTCGGGTTGCGCAAACCAAGAGACACGCGCCTTGGGCAGGACGTCGCCGGCCAGGTGGAAGCCGTCGGCAAAAACGTGACGCAATTCAAACCAGGTGACGAAGTGTTCGGCATCTCCCGCGGCGCTCTGGCCGAGTATGCATGTACTCGCGAGCGAGCATTGGCCGCGAAGCCGCCGAACGTCTCGTTTGAGCAAGCCGCCTCTCTCCCCTTGGCCGGACTTACTGCGCTGCAGGGCCTGCGCGAGGGAAAGATTCAGGCCGGGCAGAAAGTGTTGATCAACGGCGCGACCGGCGGTGTAGGAACCTTTGCCGTGCAAATCGCCAAATCTCTTGGAGCAGAGGTCACGGCTGTTTGCAGCACACGGAATGTCGATCTCGTCCGATCGATTGGCGCCGACCACGTCATCGATTACACAAAAGAGGATTTCACCAAGAGCGACCAGCGTTACGACGTGATCTTCGATAACGTTTGCAACCATTCCTTCGCCGAACGCCGCCACGTGTTAAATCCCAAAGGCATCTGCGTTTTGGCCGGCATGGGCGGAGCCGGGGTAAAAGGAAGCGAGGCCCTCGGACGCATCGCGGGTAATATTTTCACGGCGCGCGCATTGTCATCGTTCACCGATCAAAAGTTCGCCCAGTACCGTACCAAATCCAGCAAACGTGATCTCACCCTGCTGGCCGACCTCATCCAGACGGAAAGGATAACCCCGGTCATCGATCGGCGTTACAAACTAGGCGAAGCTCCTGAAGCTTTTCGCTATCTCAATGAAGGACATGCTCGAGGGAAGATAATAATTACCACGAACTAACAAGGAAGGAAGAATTTATGAACCAAATTAAACAAGCAGCCCGAATGGTAACAGCATTTTACATGGCCCTATTGCTAGGTGCGGGTCACCTCTTCGGCTCGACCTTGCAGGAACAAAACAAAGCCACGGCGAAGCGGGCATTTGAGGAAATTCTAAGTCGCGGACGGTACGAACTTGCCGAACAACTTTACGCCAAGGATTTCGTCAACCACGGCCTCCATTCTAACGCCAGCTTGGAGGAAGACCAAACTGCACTGAAAGGGTGGCACGCGGCATTTCCGGACGTTGTCATCGTGCCTGAGAAATTGATCGCCGAAGACGACTTGGTCACGATCTACTGGACTGCGCGCGGTACCAATACCGGGACAGGTAATGGCCTTCCCGCGACAGGCAAAAAGGCCGAGCTGGCTGGGATTACGATTTGGCGGATCGTCGACGGCAAAATCAAAGAGGAATGGTCGGCATTTGATCAACTTTCAATGATGCGACAGCTGGGACTACTCTCGGCCGATAAATAACCCGTGTTAGCTATTAGGTAATGTGGTCAGCAAAAAAGAAGAAAGACTAGTTATGAACTATGAAACACAACCAAAGCCCCGACGTAAGCGATGGAAACGCATACTAAAGTGGACTGTAGGCGTAATTCTGATCGCTTTGATAGCCTGCGCCTTCATCGCATATTGGACATCGACCAATGATTGCGAGCGCTACGCCGCGGTTCCTGCCAACCCGATGAAAGCGATTGTGTACTGTGACTATGGTGTGCCGAATCTTAAGTTTCAGGAGATCGAAAAGCCAACGCCGGAGGACGATCAACTGCTGGTAAAAGTTCGCGCCGCATCGGTTAATCCGCTCGACTGGCACTTTGTTGAAGGGACGCCCTACTTCATGCGCCTGATAGGGGTAGGCCTGCGCAAACCAAAGGACACACGGCTGGGCGTTGATTTTGCCGGCACAGTGGAGGCCGTCGGGAAGAATGTCACGAAGTTCAAACCAGGCGACGAAGTATTCGGCGGTCGAACAGGGGCGTTCGCCGAGTATGTTTGCGTCCGCGAGCCTCGAGCAGTGGCATTGAAACCGGCCAACATTACGTTTGAGCAAGCCGCTTCGGTGCCTATCGCGGCAATCACTGCACTACAAGGAGTTCGCGACGAGGGAAAGGTTCAGCCCGGCCAGAAAGTTCTGATTAACGGCGCGTCGGGAGGCGTAGGCACGTTCGCTGTGCAGATCGCGAAATCGCTGGGTGCAGATGTGACCGGTGTATGCAGCACGAGAAACCTGGACATGGTCCGGTCGCTCGGCGCAGACCATGTGATTGATTACACGAAGGAGGATTTCACCAAGGGCGACCAACGCTACGACGTGATTCTGGACAACGTTGCGAACCGGTCGTTGTCCGAATGCAGGCGCGTCTTAAATCCAGATGGTAGATACGTCTTGATCGGAGGCGGAGGAGCAAACGAGGGTCGATGGCTCGGGCCGGGGCTTACTCAGGCGGTTAAAGCAATGATCTTATCAAAATTCGTCAGTCAGAAGATGGGGATGATGCTGGGGGAACTAAATCAAAAGGACCTGACTGCCCTGGCCGATCTCATGCAGTCCGGAAAGGTCACACCGGTGATCGACAGAACTTACAAGTTAAGCGAGCTCCCACAGGCTATCCAATATCTGGAACAAGGACATGCTAGAGGAAAAGTAGTAATAACTGCAGACTAACAACGATTTGATTAACGCGTGTTGTAGCCACCGGCCTGCGGCCGGTCCCACGATTAGCGCAGTCTTCACACTTGTGCGACGGCCCACAGGGCCGTGGCTACAGAAGCCCCTAGTCGTTATCCGGGTTTGGCTCACCCTCGTTCGATGGCTGCGATTGATCTTGTGCCAGTGCGTGAATGATTTGCCGGCCAATCCCGGTGGCATGTTGCTTGCCGCGATTTACGAGAATAACAACGCCCAGCTTCCGCTGCGGGGCGAACCCTATGTAAGTCTACGTGTTATTCAACCCGCCGTTCTTATCGATGATAGTGAAGTTGCCGGCGCTGACAATCTGCCAGGCGAGACCTATTGTTAAGCGCTGGCTGACGGTAAAGACGCCCTGATGAGCGAAGGCCATGGCATTTTGGATGGGCGCATGACCGGAAAGCTCACCGAGATTGGCAGCCAGGAAGGTAGCCATGTCGCGCGACGACGAATAGATTTGACCGGAACCCGGCCACTGGAAGGTTCCCCCTTCCATGCCCGGCCGGCCGGCCGGTCTGCCTGACGGATTGTAACCCTGCACGGCGCGGCCAAGCAAATCGCGCGGCAAAGGTAATGCGGTCGAGGTCATCCCAAGCGGGCCTGTAAGTCGCTGGTGCATCAAAGCCGCGAACCGGGTGTTGAATCGGCGTTCGAGAGCGACTCGCAACAGGACCATGGCGGCATTGGAATAGAGATATTGTTGCCCAGGTTCATGATTGGGGCTCGCCTTCCAGGAATTAAGGAAGCGAACAAAATCTGGCCACGTATATCTGCCTTTATGCCACGTCTCGTATTGCTGCGGCACGCGCGGCAGCCCTGAGGTATGACTGGCAAGCTGTCCGAGAGTTATCCGGCGGATATCGCCTCCGCGCTGTAACTCGGTGACATATTTGGCAACCGGATCGTCGAGGCTTAGCTCACCCTGCTTGACCGCTTGCGCAAGCAATGTGGTTGCGAACACCTTACCGACGGAGCCGAGATTGAAGATTGAGTCGGCCGTGACCTGCCGATTCTGCGCATTGTCAGCAAAGCCGTAGTTAAAGAACTGAGTCTTACCATTCATCTGGACAGCGACGGCAACCCCTCCTCCGCTGCCGTTCTTCGGCAACATCGGTTGCACCTTTTGCGCAACGATCTGTTCAACATTCACCTGGGCGTGTGCGGGACCACAAGCAAGCAAGGCTCCGATCACAATTACAATGACGACGTCTGTTCTGATCATGGGGCGCGAGAGTAGATTTATCCGCCGCAAAGTCGAGCCAGCATTTTGCTCCCTTTTCTTGTCACTCCGAGTGGAGTCGAGGAATCTCAGATTGATCTCTCGTATCGCATTCGCCGCTTGAGAAAAGTCGCGCCTATTTCAGCATTCCAGGCTTACTCTGTTGCGTTGGACTTGATAATGAGGAATTCATGCTTTCGCTTTATCGGGAACGCTTGCTGGCGAAGAGCCGAAATAGGCGAAACAAACTTTCGTCGAATCATAGTTAGATGTATTAATTATTGGAGGTGGCGGTGAAAAAGATACTGCTATTACCAGTTCCTTTCCTATTGCTTACTCCATCGTTTGCTCAGCAAGAGCAAAACCCGGTGGATCATATTCACGGGCTTGGGCACGTG